>Ga0302131_1000503_pt1 | contig 23658 bp, 21 predicted proteins | sample CB9_20m_MG_FD_203105 | JGI IMG/M metagenome (GOLD analysis project Ga0302131, IMG submission 203105) | Marine microbial communities from Western Arctic Ocean, Canada - CB9_20m | ecosystem: Environmental > Aquatic > Marine > Oceanic | place: Canada: Western Arctic Ocean | collected 2017-09-19
ACTATTGGAGTTTTGGTAGCGGTACAGGGACTTGAACCCCGGACACGCGGATTATGATTCCGCTGCTCTAACCAACTGAGCTATACCGCCTCTGGAGGCTGGGGATAGGCAATGACGAGACCATCGTCAAGCATGAATAGCTTGCAATTTTGTATTTAATTGACCTAGCTTTAGCCATGGAGATTTTAGACCAAATTCGCGCTGACCTAGGCGCAAAATATGTGGTGACGGGACAAGGTGCAGAAGCTTGGTCTCGGGACTGGACAAATGTCTATCACTGGCATCCTTTGGCCGTTGTCCGTCCAGCTAATACTGCACAGGTACAAGATGTTGCGCGGGCCTGCTTCTCAGCTGGTGTGGCCATGGTTCCCGTAGGCGGCAATACGGGGCTAACGGGGGCGACCAAAGCCCAGGATGCAGTAATGATTAGCCTAGACAGGATGAATGCAATTCGTGAGATTAAGCCAAATGCACAGGTCGCAATAGTTGAAAGCGGCACAATTTTGGATAGCATTCACCAGGCAGTGGATGCACATGATTTGATTTTCCCACTTTTTTTTGGTGCGCGGGGCTCCGCGATGATTGGTGGAAATTTGTCCACTAATGCAGGCGGTTCCAATGTTCTTCGCTATGGCAACACACGTGATTTGTGCCTTGGCGTCGAGGTTGTGTTGGCAGATGGACGAGTGATGAACCTAATGTCGGAGCTGCGTAAAGATAATACAGGACTGAATTTAAAACACATTATTATCGGCGCTGAGGGCACATTAGGCATAATCACGGCAGCAGTTCTGCGCCTCTACCGCAAACCATTAGCATATGTCACCGCAATGGTGGGCCTCAAGGTACTGGAAGAATCGCTGCCTTTGCTAAATCGCTTGCAAAATGAAACTGGCAGTGGGGTTGAAGCGTTTGAATTTATGCCGCGGAGCTATATTGAGCGACATCTAGAAAAAATACAGGGGGCCATCGAGCCATTTGATAGTGCACATGAAGTGAACATTTTGGTTGAAGTGGCCACTACCCGCACCTCAGACTTGGAACACGATGCGAGCGGCACACCAAAACTACAAGCAATTTTAGAAAAGGCACTAATGGATATGATTGAGGCTGGCAGTGCGCAAGATGCTGTGATTGCACAAAATGAAGCCCAAAGGCGCGTCATGTGGGAACGTCGCGAATGTGCGGCCGAAATCACTGTGGGCATTCCTGGTTCAATCGACACCGATGTGGCTGTGCCGCTGGATGATGTACCCACATTTTTGCGGCAGGTCTCTGCCCGGGTCCAAAAAATTGATCCTGCTGGCCAAGAGTTTTACATCTCACATCTGGGAGATGGCAATTTACACTATACTTTCTATCCATCTGACACGAGTGGTGTGTTCAAAGAACCAATCACAGAAGCGATTGAAGACGTAGTACTGGCCCTAAACGGCAGCTTTTCTGCAGAACATGGGATAGGTCTGTCAAAGCGCAATTCCATGGCAAGGCGCAAAGACCCCGTAGCCTTAGCGATGATGCGCGAAATCAAGTCAACATTTGATCCTGAGAACTTGATGAACCCCGGCAAAGTCTACCCAGACTAGCGCCAGCTGAAAAACTCAGGGCCAGCTTGCGAAAGCAGGTCCCCGGCCAAGTCACGGCCCATCTCCGCCCCGTTAGCTATGGGGCCAAGCCGCTGCCCACTTAACTTTTCGCTTCCATCAGGCCGCAAAACCTCTCCACGTAAAAATAAATTAGAGCCGTCTATTACGGCGAGCCCAGCTATGGGCGTTTCACATGATCCATCCAAAGCAGCCAAAAACGCCCGCTCACATGAAAGCTGTAGTCCAGTTGAAACATCGTGCAGAGGCTCTAAAAGAGTCGCGATTTTTGTGTCATTGGACCGACGCTCAATCCCAATCACACCTTGAGCGAGGGCTGGCAACATTTGTTCCGGTTCAATTGCTACAGTAGCTACATGCGCCATATTCAAACGATTGAGACCCGCCATCGCTAAAAAAGTAGCACTGGCCAAGCCATCATTAAGTTTTTTTAACCGTGTCTGAACATTGCCACGAAATTCAACCACGTCCAGATCAGGTCTAACATGCATCAATTGCGCACGACGGCGCAGGCTTGAAGTACCTACCCGTGCACCTTCTATTAAAGAAGCGATAGAGTTTACGCTTTGTGATACGAAAGCGTCCCTCATGTCTTCGCGGGGCAAAAAGGTATCCAGGACCAAACCTTCAGGCTGAGCGGTAGGCATATCTTTCATGGAATGAACCGCTATATCGATCTGCCCGTCCAACAGCTGATCTTCAATTTCTCTAGTAAACAAACCCTTGCCACCAACCAGCCTCAGCGGCCTATCTTGGATCCGGTCCCCAGAAGTTTGTATGACCACCACCTCGAACGCCTCGTCAGGCCAATCCCAAGCCTTCATAAGCCGCACACGTGTCTCAACTGCCTGCGCCAACGCAAGCGGAGAACCACGGGTTCCAATCTTAAGCGGCCAAGAAGGAAGTGCATATCTCATGGCACAAGTTTACTGCGGCAAGACGCAGCTTTCAATAGAAGCCCGCTTGACATATGGTCGCTCACTTGGGATCGAGTGCTGATGAAACAGTCCAAACCAATACTGCGCGCCCTTTCTGGTGAAACTCTGTCTACGCCACCTATATGGATGATGCGCCAAGCGGGCCGCTACCTGCCTGAATATCGCGCCACCCGGGCGGAGGCTGGAGACTTCTTGTCACTGTGTTACAATTCGGATTTAGCAACAGAGGTGACTCTGCAGCCCATCCGCCGGTATGGTTTTGATGCAAGTATCCTATTTGCAGATATTTTGCTTTTGCCACAGGCTCTTGGCGCTGATCTTTGGTTCGTCACAGGCGAAGGCCCACGGCTTTCCAACGTAACCACTGCAGCAGAATTTGCCAAACTCAAGGGCAAAGATGATATCCATGAACATCTGGCACCAATTTATCAAACGGTCAGAAATCTCGCGCAATCTTTGCCCGAACAGACTACCTTGATTGGGTTTGCAGGCGCGCCATGGACCGTTGCTACCTATATGATCGCAGGTAAGGGCACACCTGATCAGGCTCCAGCCCATCTTTTGAAGTCTACTGACCTACCAGTTTTTGACGCTTTAATGGATCTGATCACGGAAGCAACAATCGAATATCTTTCCCAGCAAATTTTAGCAGGTGCAGAAGTGGTCAAACTTTTTGATAGCTGGGCTGGATCTTTGCGAAGTGAAGATTTCAAAAAATATGCGTTGGCGCCAACTAAACGTATCATCACAGCCCTAAAAAAGCGTCACCCCCACACACCAATCATTGCCTTCCCACGTGAAGCTGGTGATAACTATATCGGTTTTGCCAAAGCCACGGGCGCCGATTGTGTAGCTATGGACAATTCAGTATCTGCCAATTGGATTGCTCAATATATGCAGGTAGACGGCTGTGTTCAAGGCAACCTCGCTTCGCGCCATATGGTTACAGGCGGGCAAAATTTGATTGACGATACAACAGCCATTGTAAAAGCTTTAGGCAAGGGGCCACATATTTTCAATTTGGGCCACGGCATTACGCCGGATGCAGATCCTGAAAACGTACAATTGATGATCGACACTGTACGCAGTATCGCTTAAGTCCACTTCGCTAGAGGCGGCAGGCTCATCAACACCGCGTCAGGGTCATGGCCTGTTTCCAAGCCAAACCGCGTGCCGCGATCATAGAGCAGATTATATTCTGCATAAAGCCCACGGTGGGTCAACTGAATTTCACGATCCGCTGCATCCCAGCTCTGCTGTAATCGCGCCTCAATCAAAGGCGCATAGGCCGGCAAGAATGCACGGCCCACATCTTGGGTCAATGCAAAGTCCTTCTGCCAGTCATCAGTGCAATGGTCATCATAAAAAATACCACCAACACCACGGGTACGCTTGCGATGCGGCATATAGAAATACTGGTCCGCCCAAGCTTTATAACGCGGATACAAATCTGCGCCATGCGGGGCGCAGTAGGCCTCTAAAACACTATGAAAATGTGCGGTATCTTTCGGATACTCTATGCAGGGGTTAAGGTCTGATCCACCGCCAAACCACCAAGCCTCTGGCGTCCAAAACATGCGCGTATTCATGTGGACAGCCGGACAATGTGGATTTTTCATATGCGCCACCACCGATATGCCAGACGCCCAAAATCTGGGATCTTTATGCATCCTTACCAAGCCCTTACGAGCTACCATCGCCTCCTGAGCCCGGCGGCCTAGCGTTCCAAACACTGTAGAGATATTCACCCCTACCTTTTCAAACACCCTACCATCACGCATCACGCTCATCAGCCCACCACCCGCATCCGAACCGTCATCAGAAGTGCGGTTAGTTTTTTTAACCACAAACTGGCCAGGAGAGGTATTACTTACATGCTGCCTTTCAATGGATTCAAAACGTGCAACAATGTCACCACGCAAGCTATTAAACCAAGCACTTGCATCATTTTTTTCAGATTGAAACGTATCAGTCATGTAAGTCCTATAATAATCAATGAAGCGACGTAGTCACAGCATCGATCAAGCTTCGGCCACCATCGACGGTCAAAATTTCGCCAGTTACAAAAGCCGAACTTTCAGAGGTCAAAAACTGTACTGCCTCAGCGACCTCTTTGGGGCTAGCAATACGGCCCTGCGGTGTGGCAGCTATGATAGCATCACGATGATCCGGGTTTTCGCGCAGGGCATCTTGTAAGGAGGCAGACATAACCGATCCGAACGCCACCGCATTCACCCGCACTCGTTCTGGAGCAAGGCTCACCGCAAGTGAACGGGTCATTTGGTCCAATGCAGCACAGCTAACCGAAAATGCCATCAAATCAGATTGTGTACGTTGAGCTGCTATAGAGGAAAGATTGACGATGGTGCCAATGCAGGGTTTGTCAGAATCCTTACCTTGCTTTATCATCCGTCGTGCTACTAATTGTGAAAGCTTGAAACTGGATAGTAAGTTTTGATCAAGCATTATAGACATGGTTTCATCATTAGGATCAAGCGGGGACGTCCTGACTACTTGCCGAGCACCATTTACCAAAATATCAACTTGATCAAACGCATCCAGCGTGGCCGAAAGTAAGTTGGCAACAGTCAAATTTTCACGCAGGTCACCTGCAAAATAGCGAATATTATTCTTATCATCACCAATATCACCCAATTCAGCACGCAGGCGCGTTTCATCTTTGTCGGCAAACATAACATTTGCACCAGCATCTGCCAGATGCCGTGCAATGGCCAATCCAACACCATTAGCAGCACCAGTGACTATGGCCGTTTTGCCAGCTACAGAAAAAGACATTTGGTACTCCTTTGATTGCGAATCTTAGACATTATAGCGATCATTTTCGTTTGGGACGAGATGCATGAAATAGCTTAAACTGGCCACTTCCAGGAAGTTCAACAACTTTAGAAAAACACTGATCCAATGCAGTCTCATAGGGAAGATGACGGTTAGCCACCAACCACAAAGAGCCTTTGGCCTTTAGACAACGCTTGCCCGCCGCAATGAAGGAACGACCCAACTCAGGATCTCCGTCCCGACCGATATGAAACGGGGGGTTCATTACCACAGCGTCATAAGAGCCATTCCAGGTCGCCACATCTGTCCAGTAAAATTTGGCTCGTGGATCTTTTACGTTCTGCTTGGCACATTCGAGAGCAAAAAAATTAGCCTCAACCACATCCAACTTGGTAACACCATCACGACTTAGAATGCGCGAGGATAAATATCCCCAGCCCGCCCCAAGGTCTACTACAGCTCCGGCCAAGTGATCCGGTAGCGCGTCAGCCAGAAATAAGGATGCTTGGTCCACCCCCCCAGCTGAGAAGACACCAGCCTTTGTTATAAAACCTTCAAAATTCCGATCCACAGCGCGCAACCCGCATAAATCCGTTCCGGCAAACCAGAACAGCCTACCATGTGCTTTTGTAATGGTGCCTTGAACTGGAACTAGTTTACGCAAAGCTTTATAGTGGCTATCAACACCATCTGTTTTTTGCCCATCCACCACAACAATATCCGCATGCGCCGAGGCCTGGGCAATCAAATCAGCAGTTTCTTGTTTGGATCTTGTGCAACAGACAATAGCAAGCGAGAATCGGCGCGTTGGCAATTCAACATCACAGGCAAACCCTTGGTTTTTCCAAGCGATGTTTACAGGGAAAAAAGGTTGCACAATAAGGGCGTCAGTCAGTCCCATCATATCAAAACCAACATCAGGGTGTAATGCGGCCACAGGGCCATCTGGATGGGGCAAGCCCGCTTCAAACGCAATGGAAAGGCGTGGCATAGCCCTATTCTTTTTCCATAGTGCACTGCAACGGGTGCTCATTGCGCTGCGCCATATCTGATACTTGCGTTACTTTAGTTTCTGCTATTTCGCGGCTATATATGCCCACAACCGCTAAACCTTTTTTATGCACTGTAAGCATAAGTTCAAAACTTTCTTGATGGGTGAGCCCGAAGAAGCGTTCAAGAACCATTATCACAAATTCCATCGGCGTATAGTCATCATTAAGGATCATAACCTTATATAGTGGCGGGCGCTTTGTTTTTGGACGGGTGTCCAAGGCCACGCCAAAATCATTCTCGTCATCAGGAGTATCCGCTGTCATAATCCAAAGTGCATTCACATTAGAATCCTTATGTTGTCCGATTTACCTTATGGACTTTCATATTACTATATAAAACTCAGCCGCGAAATGGAAAGACCAGTCATGCCAAGCAGCATCAAAATTTTGGGTATAGACGCCGATGACACGCTTTGGCAAAACGAAGAGTTCTTTCGTCTGGCTCAGGGTCGATTTGCGGATATGCTAGCTTGCTACATGCCCCCAAATCTGTGGCATGAACATCTTTTGACCGCTGAGCGGCGCAAGCTTGGACGCTATGGATATGGGATAAGGGCTTTGTACTATCCGTGGTGGAGACCGCGATCAACGTATCTGAGGCCCAGGTTCCAGCAAGTGTGATCCACGACATTCTGAGAATGGGCCATGAGATGTTAAACTATCCAGTTAACCTTTTGCCAGGCGTCGCCGAAAGTCTACCCCAACTAGCCGAAACTTATAAACTAGTTTTGATTACCAAGGGCGACCTTTTACACCAAGAACAAAACTGGCTCAATCAGGTTTGAAAGATTTTTTTAAAAACGTGCATATTGTGAGTGAAAAGCAGACAGCGACCTACAGCACGATTTTCGGTGCTGATGTGCAAATCTCAGCCATGGTCGGCAATTCAATTAAATCCGATATTGTGCCGGCACTCAATGCAGGTGCTGCAGCAATCTACGTGCCAGCCCGCTACGAATGGGACATGGGAAAAGCCACCGAACCGGTATCAAACCCACGATTTTTTAAGGCCTTAGGGTTTGAAAATATTCAGGAGTAACTCAACAAAATATGACTAAAAAGGGGCAAGATATATATAAAAAACAAAATATAGTGTCTGCAAGTAAATAAGTTACTAATTAAGCTAATTCAATGACACATAATAGCCTTATTTTAGCTATTTTTTCACTGATTCGAATGTGCTAGAATCACTTAGAACACAACACGGGGAAAACCCTGGTAAAATTTTAAGTGAGGCCGCCCACGTGAAAAACCGTATTTTTATTTATGTGGTATCTGCCATATTCGCAGCAACAGTTGGCCCTTGGTCTGCAGTTAATTCAGCGCCCTATGCGGCTGTGGTTATGGATGCGCGGACTGGTAAAATTTATCACTCCAGAAATGCAGACACGCGTTTACACCCTGCCTCTCTAACCAAGATGATGACACTTTATGTTGCCTTTCAGGCTATTGAACAAAATGAGATATCTCTAGATAGTTACGTAACTGTATCTGCCAACGCCACTTCTGAACCGCCATCAAAGCTAGGGCTCAAAAGAGGCCAGAAAATTCAACTGCGCTACCTAATTAGGGCTGCATCGGTCAAATCTGCTAATGATGCAGCCACGGCCATTGGCGAAGCTATCTCTGGATCCGAGGCTGCATTTACCAAACGCATGACACGCACAGCACGTGCCATGGGAATGGATAGAACCACATTCAAAAATGCTCATGGACTAACACAGTCAGGTCACCTGTCCACTGCTCGCGATATGACAATCTTGGGCCGCCATATGATTTATGACTATCCACAGTATTATAATTTATTCTCGCGCCATAGCACCGATGCAAAAATACGTAAGGTTAACAATACAAATCGTCGTTTTCTTAAGGCCTACCGGGGTGCTGACGGGATCAAAACAGGATACACACGTGCCGCTGGCTTTAACCTTGTCGCCTCAGCCGAACGAGGTAGCGAACGCATCATAGCAACAATGTTTGGAGGTTCCTCTACTGCAGCCCGCAATGCACGGGTCGCCAAACTGCTAAATATGGGTTTCGAACGCGCGCCTTCTACTGCAAAGCTTCAAAGGCCCATCCTCCCGCCCTATGATAAAAGTCGAAACAAGTATAAAGGCAAATCCACCCGCTTAGTGACCGCCGTGAAACGATCCGCCCGTCCAAAAATGCGGCAGTCTGGATCCTCAACATCATCAACCAAATTACTGTTGGCCTCCAACCCTAAAACCCAAACTCAACCTGATGATATTCTTGCGGCACTCAAAACAGTCACATCTGAGGCAATAGTTCCGCAGGCATCTGAGACCCCGTACGAACCAAACATCGCAAACCTATCTCCACGCGCACGTCCATCTCGCCTATCCTTTGTAGCAGCCCCAGTCGTAGAGCAGCCAACCGAAACCGTGTCACGCAGATCAACATCTGGCAATCGAAATTGGTCTATCAACGTTGGAAAATTCAATTCACGCTATCAAGCTGAGCGCGCACTGCTACGCATGGCCTTGGCAGAGATGAGCACACTAGATGGAGCGGAACGCAAAGTTAAAGCCCGTGCTACAGGATATGATGCCCTGTTTACAGGCCTTTCCCAAGATAGTGCAGATCTAGCATGCCGTCGGTTATACGCCCAACAACTGTCGTGCTTTTTGGTTGCACCGAGTTAATAGACTTGCTTGCGCTTTTTTCCGATGTGCTACAATGATTTTGCATGAAAAACCTCGCATTCCACATCCCCACAGCTAGCCTCGTAATTTCAAGCAGCACTCTACGTTTTCCAGTCCGGCGTATATTTTGCGTGGGCCGAAACTACAGTGAGCACGCTAAGGAATTTGGCAATGATGAGCGTGACCCACCTTTCTTTTTCACCAAGCCTGCAGATGCCATAGTGCAAAGTGGCACTACCATACCCTATCCACCAAAAACTGAGGACGTGCATCATGAGGCTGAACTGGTGGTTGCCATTGGCATAGGGGGCAGAAATATTACAACTCAGCGCGCCATGACTCATATTTTTGGCTTTGCTGCAGGCAACGATCTGACCCGTCGCGACCTGCAAGCTACTGCCAAGTCGCTACGACGCCCTTGGGATATGTCTAAAGGATTTGACAACAGCGCCATAATTGGGCCAATTTTGCAGCAAAACCATATACCAGATGAGGCTATAATCCGCTGCCTGGTGGATGGAGAGGTACGCCAAACTGGCCAATTGGCACAAATGACCTGGTCGACTTCTGATATCATCGCCACGCTTTCAAGTTATCTAACTTTGGCCCCCGGTGATCTGATCATGACTGGGACACCCGCCGGCGTTGGACCTGTGGCCCCCGGGGAGACCTGCACCGTCGAGATTGATGGTTTAAGCCCGGCGGCATTCACCTACCGCGGCTTAACCTAGGGCCGCGGCCAGCAGGGTTTGAGTGTACGGGTGTTGCGGCGCATCAAACACCTGTGCGGCGGAGCCATGTTCCACGATGTCACCGTCTTTCATCACCACAACCTTATGGGACAGCGCGCGCACCACTTTAAGGTCGTGACTGATGAACAGATACCCAAGCTGGTATTTAGCCTGTAAATCGCGCAGAAGATCTACAATCTGGACCTGAACCGTACGGTCCAAGGCTGAGGTGGGCTCGTCCAACACCACAAATTTCGGCCTTAAAATCATTGCGCGGGCAATGGCGACCCTTTGACGCTGACCACCGGAAAACTCATGTGGATAACGATCCATCGTGTTCGGATCCAACCCTACTTCCCGAAGCATCACGGCCACCTCTGCACGGTGGTTTTTACGGTTCGATCTACTGTGGATTTCGAGGCCCTCCGAGATAATCTCCATCACCGACATACGTGGGCTGAGGCTACCGAAGGGGTCTTGGAAAACAATCTGCATATCACTGCGCAGTGGGCGCATCTGGCGGCGGTTCAGGCCTTCAATATCACGCCCGATAAAAGAGATCCCATTTTCAGAGGCAATCAATCGCATCACGGCCAAGGCAAGAGATGTTTTGCCAGAACCTGACTCCCCAACGACACCCAGAGTTTCCCCCTCCCGCACCGATAGGCTGGCGTCATTCACCGCTTTGATATGGCCCACAGTACGCCGCAAAAGCCCGCGTTGAATTGGGAACCAAACTTTAAGATGGTCGGTGCATAACAGCTCCACAGCATCCAGGGCCACCGGGGAAGGCACGCCAATGGTTTCAGCGTCCAAGAGCATTTTGGTGTAGGGATGCGCCGGCTTCTCAAAAATCTGTTTGGTGGCCCCAGTCTCCACCACGGAGCCATGCTGCATAACCACAACACGATCAGCAATTTTACGTACCACTCCCAAGTCATGGGTAATGAACAGAAGGCTCAAGCCTTCAGTGCGTTGTAAGTCCGCCAAAAGCTCTAGGATTTGAGCTTCAATCGTCACATCCAGCGCAGTGGTGGGTTCATCGGCAATTAAAAGATCTGGCTCGTTAGCTAAGGCCATCGCGATCATCACCCGCTGCCTTTGACCGCCTGACAATTGATGTGGGTAAGATTTGAACCGCATGGTAGGATCCGGGATGCCAACCTTGCTCAGCAGCTCCACGATACGGTCTTGCAAGGGAACGCCCCGCAGTCCTTGATGCACAGACAGGGTTTCACCAAGCTGTTTTTCAATGGTATGCAACGGATTCAACGAGGTCATCGGCTCTTGGAAAATAAAGCTGATGTCATTGCCGCGAATGCGTTGCAAAGTGGCCTCAGGCGCACCTATCAGCTCTTCACCTTGATATGTCACGGACCCACGCGCCGTCGCACTTTCGGGTAGAAGGTCCACCGTTGCCAAAGCTGTCACAGATTTACCAGAACCAGATTCGCCCACCACGGCCACGGTCTCCCCCGCGCCAATGCTAAACGACACGTCGTGAACGGCTGTTGTGGCATGGCCATCTTGATTGAATTCAATCGACAGGTTGCGGATCTCGAGCACATTCATGAGAACACCTTCCGCGGATCAAAGGCATCCCGCACGCCCTCAAAAATGAATACCAAGAGCGAGAGCATAATCGTGAAGACGAAAAAGGCGGTGAACCCCAAATGCGGCGATTGCAAGTTTAGTTTTGCCTGCTGTGTGAGCTCGCCCAAAGACGGTGAGGACGAAGGTAAACCGAAACCCAGAAAATCAAGCCCAGCCAGTGTAGAAATGGCACCTGTCACGATGAAAGGTAGAAATGTCAGCGTCGCCACCATCGCGTTGGGCAGAATATGGCGCATCATGATGATCCAATTGCTGACGCCGAGTGCCTGTGCTGCGCGCACATATTCAAAGTTGCGTGCCCGAAAGAACTCCGCCCGGATCAATCCCGTGAGCGCTGGCCAGCCAAATATGATCGACAGCGTCGCTAAGAGCCAAAAACTGCGCCCCAAGACTGCAGTAAGAATAATGATCACATAAAGCGATGGCAACGCTGAAAAAACCTCAAGAAAACGCTGAAATAACAAATCCAACCAGCCACCAAAATAGCCCTGTATCGCGCCTGCAATCACCCCAATTATCGACGCACAGATGGTGACCACAAGTGCGAATAGGATCGAGATCCTAAAGCCGTAGATCACCCGCGCGAGAACGTCTCGGGTGGTGTCGTCCGTGCCCAGCCAGTGCTGCGCATCAGGCGGAGAAGGCGCTGAACGTCCCAAATCATTGGGCGTATCGTAGCTATAAGGGACAGGTGGCCAGATCATCCAACCTTTGCTAAATCCCGCGACCTCAACTCCCAACTGACCGCTGGAAATCGCATCCATAGTGGCCTCTGGATTGTCAAAACAGATCTCCAAACCGCCCGAGATGATCAAACATTGCACTTCAGGATCACGGTAGGTAGCCTCAGTTTTAAAATCCCCGCCAAAAGCGGTTTCGGGATAGAACTGGGTGACTGGTATGAAAAGTTCACCTCGGTAGCTCACCAAAATCGGTTTATCATTGGCTAGAAATTCAGCGAACAAACTCAAGCCAAACAGAATAGAGAATATCCATAGAGACCAGACCGCCCGGCGATTTTTCTTGAAATTACTTAAGCGCCGATTATTTAGAGGGGAAAGCGTGATCATCCACGGGCCTCGAAATCAATGCGCGGGTCGATGAACACATACATCATATCCGAAAGGATCCCAACCACGAGCGATAAAAGTCCAAAAGCAAATAAAGTGCCAAACATCACAGGGTAATCACGCGTCAACGCAGCCTCAAACCCAAGCCGTCCAAGCCCATCCAATGAAAAGATGGTTTCTATAAACAGCGAACCACCAAAAAACACCCCAATAAACAGACTCGGAAACCCAGCAATCACGATCAACATCGCATTTCGAAACACATGCCCAAAGAGCACACGGTTTTCAGTTAAGCCCTTAGCTCGGGCTGTCACAACATATTGTTTGCGAATTTCATCCAAAAACGAATTTTTTGTAAGGAGCGTTAAAGTTGCAAAGCCCGAGATTACGGAGGCGAAAATGGGTAGCGCCATGTGCCAGAAGTAGTCACCAACTTTACCGAGAAGGCTGAGCTCCTCCCAGCCATTCGATGTAAGTCCCCGCAAAGGGAATATCTGCCAATATGACCCGCCAGCAAAGAGAACCAAAAGCATAATTGCAAATAGAAACGACGGGATGCCGTAACCCACAATAATCAGCGCACTGGTCACAGTATCAAAGGTGCTACCGTCACGCATTGCTTTACGAACCCCAAGCGGGATGCAAATCAGATAGATCAGTAGGGTTGACCAGAGCCCTAATGAAATTGAAACGGGCATCTTCTCCAATACTAATTCTGTGACCTTAATTGAGCGAAAATAACTCTCCCCAAAATCAAACCGCATGTATTTCCACATCATATTCAGAAAGCGCTCCAGCGGCGGCTTATCCAGTCCAAATTCCCGCTCAAGTTGTTCGATATACTCCGCGGGCAATCCCCGCGCACCGGCATAACGATCACTGGTTGCATTGGCGTCGATCCCTGCATCGCCATCACCCGTAATAGCCGCAAAGACATCTCCTTCACCTTCCAATTGGGCCAAAACTTGCTCAACCGGGCCACCAGGTACAAATTGGATCAGCGCGAAATTAACAATCATCACGCCCAAAAGCGTTGGGATCACCAGCAAAAGCCGGCGCAGAATATAGGCGCCCATATTAGTTCAATGCGCCTGCCGCATCTAAAACTCCTGCTTTTTCAGCATTAAACCACCAAAAGTCTAACTCGCCGAGCGCATAGGGCGGCAGCGGATCAGGATGCTCATATTGATCATAGTAGGCAACGGTGTGCACTGCCTTGAACCACTGCGGGATCCAGAAAATTTTAGAGCGCAACACACGGTCCAATGCCCTGATACGAGTATTTAGATCCCCTTTACTTTCGGAACGCACGACCAGTTCAATCAATGCATCGGCTGCCGGATCAGAGAAGCCCATGAGATTGCGGCTGCTGCCCTCCATCGCCTTGGTGCCAAAATACTGTTCCAAACCGGAGGATGGCTCAAATGACATGCGCATCGAATGGTTCATAACGTCGAAGTCATAGGCCCGCGACCGCTCCGTCACTTGGGCCCAATCCACACGGTTCAAGCTAGCATCAACACCCAGGGATTTCATGTTCGCAATCATCGGATTGGTAATTCGGTCAAACGCTGGTGAGCCGGCAAGAACTTCTAGCGTAAATACTTGGCCGTTTTTCTCACGCATGCCGTCAGAATTGACCAGCCAGCCCGCTTGGTCCATCAGAAAGGAAGCGCGGCGCAGACTTTTTCGATCCAACTGCCGGCTACCCGAAACCGGGGCCATAACCGCCGGTGCTGTTAGAATATCATCGTGGATCAAGCCTTGATCGACGAGGCTTTGGAGTACAGCAAGTTCGTCGCCTACCGGGACCCCGACCGCCTCAAGCTCAGAATTGCCCCAGAACGAATTGACCCGATCATAAAGCCCATAAAACAACTGTTCATTGGACCATTCGAAGTTAAACATCAGGCCCAAGGCCTCACGTACCAATGGATCTTGGAATTTCTCTCTCCGCAAATTGAAAACATAAGCCTGTGCCAGCGCCAGACCACCATCCCGAAGCTCGGTTTTGACCACATGGCCCGCTTCAATTGCGCCAAAGTCGTAAGAGGTAGCCCACTGCTTTGAGCTATTTTCCGAGCGGAAGGTATAAACCCCTGCCTTGAACCCCTCGAAAGCGGCTGCTGAGTCTGCGAAATACTCAACACGAATGCGATCAAAGTTGTTGCGGCCAATGTTCGCGGGGATATTTTCGCCCCAGTAACCCGCGCGACGCTCATAGATCACCCGCTCGTTGATTTCAAAAGACTCCAACGCGTAAGGACCGGTGCCGATAAAGGGAGTGAGCGATGAATCGTCCAACCGCGCGCCTGTGCTTTCAAACCAAGATTTGGAAAACACCGGGATTCCACCCGCCAACTCAATCACATCGCGGCGTGGGGCTTCTTCGGCAAAAACAAATTTGATCCTTAGAGGATCCAACACTTCAATCGAGGCCACCATCCCCGACACCGCCGCCCTGTAGGATGGCAACCCTTGCTCCATGAACAGGTCAAAAGTGAATTTCACATCTTCCGCCGCCATGGCGGATCCATCTGAGAATGTCACGTCGTCGCGCAAGTTGAAAATCGCCCAGTCTAAGCTTTCAGGATATTCGATTGTGGTGCAGAGAAAACAATAAGTCGCCGTGGCGTCATCGGCAAAGCCAGTCAAAATCGCTTCGTAGGGAACGGATGAAAGTGACGCTGTATTGCCTTTGCGGGCATAAGCATTGAAGCTGTCGAACGTGCCGAAGCCCCATTGTGAAATCTCACCACCTTTTGGGGCATCCGGGTTCACATAGTCCAAATGTGGAAAATCAGCAGGGTATTTCAAATCACCAAAAAACGAATAGCCGTGACTTACAGTTACGGGGTCGTGGCTCTCCGCCAGCACCTGCCCAGTGCCTGCCAAACCAAAGACTATTAAAAATAACACACGTTTAAAGAAAGCCAAAGTCATTGCTACATCCCTTATTGCTTGCAGATTGCCCTCTGCTCTTATTGGTAACTTAGACCAATTATAGCAATTGCGAAGGGGCTAGTTTATAATTTTAAAGTGCTTTTTAACAAAGATACGTATTTTTGTCATAACATAAAATAAAAGTAGGCGAAGGGTACCCTTATTAGATGTATCACTTAAGTCGATTCTGAGACAAAACGTCTCAAAATCATCAATACTTAATTCCCGATAGTCTCGAGGTAAGCTATCAAGTTCGCACGATCTTCTGGCTTGGACAGGCCATTAAAGCTCATTTTGGTCCCTGGTGCATATTTGGACGGCTTAGTTAGGAAGCCATTAAGGTTGTCTTGGCTCCAAACTTGCGCCACGGCCACCAGGCTGCCAGAGTAATTAAACCCAGCTGCAGACCCCACCGCGCGATTTACAACGCCATATAAATGGGGCCCAACACCATTTTTTCCATCTTCTAATTTGTGACAGGCAGTGCATTTTTTAAAAGTCTTTGCGCCCTTTTCAAGATCTGCCGAAGCCAAAAGATCCGCCAGAACTGGGCCCTCTTCCACCGCAACGTCATCAGCATTACCACTATCAGTTTCAATCCAGGCAACACCATGGTCCTCTCCATGGCTTGCAGGGCTGTAGACCTTGTCAGCAATCCAGCCGCCAAGAACCAGTACTAACAATGCCGAACAAAAGGCGGCGGCAATTTTAGTTAAAGTCATCGTGTCAAACATGTCGCGATCCGTCGTTACAATTTGTTTGTTCTCCTCTATTCCCTTCCCCCCCTGTCGCGCAAGGTGTAGTTAGCGCGACTAAACGACCTTTTTCGCAGAAAATGCTCAGGAGACGTCAAATGACCAATAAAATTGCCTTTCAAGGTGAGTTAGGTGCGTATTCTCACGAAGCTTGCCTCGCTGCGCGACCGCAGCATGACCCGTTACCCTGCGCCACGTTTGAAGATGTTATCGCCGCTGTGCGTTCTGGCGCGGCTGAATTTGCAACGCTCCCAGTGGAAAATACTACCTATGGACGCGTTGCAGATATGCACCGCCTGCTGCCCGAAAGTGGCCTGTTCATCAATGATGAGATTTTTGTGCGCGTGCGCATAAACCTGTTGGCGTTGCCAGGCGTGGGTTTGTCGGATATCAAAGTTGCCCGTGGGCACTTGGTGATTTTGCCGCAATGTAAAACATTCCTAGATGCCCACGGCATCCGAGGGGAAGCTGCGGCCGATAATGCTGGTGCAGCCGCCGATATAGCCGCGTCTCACGAACGCGATGCTGCCGCCTTGGCCTCCGAGCTGGCTGGACAGATTTATGGGCTTAATGTTTTAGAGAAAGATATTGAAAATCAATCTCATAACACCACTCGCTTTCTTGTAATGTCTACTACCGAAACTCGCGAAAGGCGCAGCAAAAAAATGCTGACCAGCTTTGTATTTCAGGTCCGAAACATCCCCGCAGCGCTTTATAAAGCCATGGGCGGTTTTGCCACCAATGGTGTGAATATGATCAAATTAGAAAGTTACATGGTGGGCGGTGCATTTACGGCAACACAGTTTTATGCAGATATTGAAGGCCATCCCGAAGATGAGGACGTGCAGCGAGCTTTTGAAGAATTATCCTTTTTTACTGACGTAATTCGCGTTTTAGGCACCTACCCAGCCAACAGCAGCAGGCCGTTATAACTACCTCTGCTTATCCATTTTCATGGTAAGTAGTTTCGATTCCAGCGGCAAAATCCTGAGGCAATGTCTTTAACTAAAAATCAAGTAACTTTAAAAAAGCCTCAACAATTAGAATAAACACTTTTCGGAAAGATATTTTAACCAGCACGCGTCTTAATTTAAAACCAATCTATCAAAACATACCGGGCCCGCTGTTGCTTGTATTATCTGAACCGGCCTTAGTGTTTTTTTTAGATAGAAAAGTTAAATTTAATTAACAAAAGCTTAGGGATAGATAATAAGGAACAAGTTAACCTAAATTCAGGACTATTTCAAGCAATCAGACAACCAATTTTTCAGCAGGAAATGTGCAATTGCACCTTTCCTTGCTGGTTTTATTTTTGGGTGTACCCCCTCAAAGACATCAAGCATATCCTCTCGACTGACCCAGAGCGCATCTTCAATTTCCTTTGGATCAATTGTTATATCCTTATTCATCGCAGTGCCCAAGCAACCAAACATTAAAGACGCAGGAAATGGCCAGGGTTGGCTGGCAAGATAGCTTACGGCCCCCACGAGAATACCTGATTCTTCTAAGACTTCGCGGCGCACTGCAGCTTCCAGAGTTTCGCCCGGCTCCACAAAACCGGCTAACAACGAATACATCCCTTCTGGCCATGCATGCGAGCGGCCCACCAAAACACTATTCCCATGGGTGATTAACATGATCACTACCGGATCTATGCGCGGAAAATGCGATCGGTCACAGGCAGAGCAATTGCGCTGCCAGCCTGCCATGGCAATGTTAGAAGGCCCTCCACAGGTAGCGCAAAAGCCATGTGTCCGATGCCATTCCAAAATTCCACGGGCCATGGCGGCTAACTCCGCATCTCGGGGAGAGAGCAATGTCATCATGACGCGCAGCTCAGCAAAATATTCACCATTAATTAATGCCGGATGAAATTGTTCGGAGGGGTCAAGAAACGCGTTAAGCGTCTCGGGTAATTCCTCAGGTTCCCAGGATGAAATATCAGCTAAAAAGAGTGGTGCAGCCATATCGTCCAACCCCAGAAAAACCAGTGGCTCGCGCGGCAGCCCTAAGGATGGGTGGTCGAGATCCACCCAAGCCAAGCCCAAATCTCCATCTAGTTGCCTGCACAGTAGTGGTTTTCCCCGCCAAAAAAGAGTAGTTTTTGCAGTATTCTGCGCCTGAAGCGCCAACTGCGCCGAAGAATCCCGTAACTCAGCAGCTCGATTCAGCCCAGATCCTCCAAATGTAACTGTTTCCGCGTGCTGCATGTGGACGATCCTGACTATTTATTCCATTTCCATTCAATTAGCCCCAGCGAAGAATTGCAATGTGATTTTCAAAAGTCTACAAGAGGTTTGAGGGGTTGGCGCGGGTAAGTGCCTCGCCAACCTGGTCAGATCCGGAAGGAAGCAGCCACAACGAGCCCCACTTGGGTCGATGTCCAACCTCTCACCCATCCTTTCCAATTCAGTATCAACCTGTGCAATCAAGCATGGGTTTGCTGGACCAATGCCAGCGCAGTCTATATCATAATTGTAAGATTCGAGGGACTTTCATGACTGAGACACCTGCATACCAAGTTTTGGCGCGCAAATATCGCCCAGAGACCTTTGCGGATCTCGTTGGTCAAGACGCCATGGTGCAAACCCTACGCAATGCTTTTGAGGCCGAGCGTATCGCCCAAGCATTTGTAATGACAGGAATCAGAGGCACTGGTAAAACTACTACTGCTCGCATAATCGCAAAGGGCATGAATTGCATCGGGGCTGATGGCACTAGTGGCCCAACGATTAATCCTTGTGGGGAATGCGAACATTGCACCTCGATCAGCGGGGGCTTTCATGTTGATGTTATGGAGATGGATGCAGCCAGCCGCACAGGTGTGGGTGACATCCGAGAAATTATCGACTCTGTTGCCTATCGGGCCGCCACAGCGCGCTACAAAATCTACATCATTGATGAGGTTCACATGCTTTCGACCAATGCGTTTAACGCATTGCTAAAAACGCTAGAAGAGCCTCCGGCGCATGTGAAATTCATTTTTGCCACAACAGAAATCCGCAAAGTGCCCGTGACGGTTTTGTCGCGCTGCCAAAGATTTGACCTGCGGCGTATCGAACCAGAGGTCATGATTACTCTGCTTCAAAAAATTGCCAAGGCTGAAGGCGCAGAAATTACTGACGAGGCTTTGGCTCTGATAACCCGTGCCGCAGAGGGCTCAGCCCGTGATGCGCAATCTTTGCTCGACCAAGCCATTTCACATGGCGCTGGTGTGACCTCAGCGGAACAGGTGCGCGCAATGTTGGGCCTGGCGGATCGTGGCCGGGTTTTGGATCTGTTCGATCTTATCCTGCGGGGTGATGCCGCGGGCGCTTTGGGCGAACTTTCAGGCCAGTATGCGGCCGGAGCCGACCCAATGGCTGTGCTGCGTGATCTGGCAGAAGTAAGCCACTGGGTAAGCGTGATAAAAATTACTCCAGAAGCAGCAGATGATCCAACGGTCTCACCAGATGAACGCAACCGGGGTCGGATGATGGCAGAAGCTTTGCCAATGCGGGTGCTCAGCCGTATGTGGCAAATGTTGCTGACTTCTCTGGAAGAAGTTGGCCGCGCACCTAATGCGATGATGGCAGCCGAAATGGCCATGATCCGCCTCACCCATGTGGCAGATTTGCCCACACCGGATGACCTGATCCGCAAACTGCAAAATACCCCAGCTTCTGTGGCCATTGCCCCACCGCAAGGTACGTCCTCCTCTTGCAACGATGTGCAGCCGACCACAACCGAAACGATGGGATTTCAGAAAATCCATAATAATCGCCTGCATGTTCCGCAAATATCCTCTAATTCTGGCGCGGCAGCGGCCCTAGCAACTGAACCCTCACCAGAAGCATTAGCCCGTTTTGCGCGATTTGAAGATGTGTTGGAACTCATTCGTCATCACCGCGATGTAAAACTTTTGGTAGATGTGGAGACTACTCTAAAATTGATCAACTACTCACCCGGGCGCATCGAATTTGAGCCGACCAAAAATGCCCCAAAAGATTTGGCACAGCGCCTTGGCAGCAGGTTGCAAACATGGACAGCAAACCGTTGGGCTTTATCCATCGGCAATAATGGTGCTAAAACGATTGCTGAGCTACGCGATACCGCCCGCAATGCTCTCAAGCAAGAAGCGCAAGAACATCCCTTGGTTCAAGCCGTCCTGATCGCCTTTCCCACAGCCAAAATAACAGAAATACGAACTGACAAAGACATCGCCACAGAAGCACAGATGGAAGCCTTACCAGAAGTCGAGGACGAATGGGATCCCTTTGACGACGAATAACCAGATACTTATAACCGTGGTACATGCTCGCGCATCGATCAACTTTGAATGAGGAAACAACATGCTAAACGGACTTGGTGGTCTTGGCGATATGACCAAAATGATGAAGACAGCCCAAGAAATGCAATGCAAGATGGCTCAAATGCAGGACGATTTGCTTAATATCAGCATCACAGGCGAAAGTGGTGCTGGCTTGGTGACTGCAACTGCAAATGCCAAGGGCGTTTTGACCGGTCTTAATATTGATGCCAGCATTTTCGATCCTAATGAAAAAGAAGTGGTTGAGGATCTGATCCTAGCCGCAATCAAGGATGCACAGTCGAAGGCCGCAGACAGATCGGCTTCAGAAATGCAGCGACTGCAGCAAAGCCTAGGCCTGCCAGCAGATATGAAGCTACCATTCTAAGATGATCATCAATAGAGCCCAACACGCTGCGCCATTTGTGCTGACCGTATTTCTATGAACACTACTTCTAAAGATTTGGACCACTTGATTGAACTAATGGCAAAACTACCAGGTTTGGGACCGCGTTCGGCACGCCGTGCAGTTTTACATATGATCAAGAAACGCGCCCTATTGATGACCCCTTTGGCTGATGTTCTGGCAGAGGTTGCTATCACGGTGCGCGAATGTTTGACCTGCGGCAACATCGGCACCTCTGACAATTGCGACATCTGCAAAAGTCCCAAGCGGGCCACTGGCGAGATCTGCGTGGTAGAAGATGTCTCAGATCTTTGGGCGATGGAGCGCTCGGGTGTGTTCAAGGGCCGCTACCATGTATTGGGTGGTACTCTATCAGCGCTTGATGCCATTGGACCAGACGAGCTGCGCATCCCCAGATTATTGCAGCGCGTAAGTAGTGAAAAAATTACAGAAGTAATATTAGCGCTCAACGCCACAATAGACGGCCAAACAACGGCTCATTATATTGCTGATCAGTTAGGGGATGTAACCGTCTCCACCTTGGCACAGGGTGTGCCTATCGGGGGTGAGCTGGATTATCTAGATGATGGCACAATTACTGCGGCTTTAAGAGCACGGAAAACTCTCTGAGGCTACTCCAAAAACATTGAGGCAGCCGAAGCTGCCCCAAATTTTATAGTCTTCTGAAGGCTCTTATTCGCTATCACCACTTGGCAAATTGAAAAAGCTATCAGCGTCTAAAAGATCACCATGCTGTCTTTCTTCTTCATTTTCCGGGGCATCAGCCAATGTGAAGGTTTCAAGACCAGAGATGGATGCCGGGATACGGGGCTCATCTGACATACTCAAGCTTTGCTCGGTGCCTACCAAACGACGGCGCTCATCATCTGACATCGTGTCACCATCGCGCAGTTTTTTGGAGTTGGCTTTTTGAACTAGGGTGTCTAGCTCAATTTGCTTACACAAACCAAGAGCTACGGGATCAATCGGGTTGATGTTCGTAATATTCCAGTGAGTGCGCTCTCGTATTGCTTGAATGGTAGGTTTGGTTGTACCGACAAGTTTCGATATTTGGCCATCGGAAAGCTCAGGATGAAATTTCACTAACCAAAGAATAGATGCTGGACGGTCTTGGCGTTTTGACAAAGGTGTATAGCGCGGGCCACGACGTTTTTCTTCACCAACAGCTGCCGGATAGAACTTAAGCGATAGCTTGTAGAGCGGATCAGCCTGACCATTGTCAATTTCTTCTTGTGTCAACTGATTGTTGCCGATTGGGTCAAAGCCTTTGACACCTGCCGCGACATCACCATCCGCAATGCCTTGCACTTCAAGCTCATGCATCTCAACAAAATCCGCAATTTGCTTAAAACTCAGAGTAGTATTGTCCACCAGCCACACTGCGGTGGCTTTTGCCATAATTGGTTTTGCCATTTCGGCCTCCATCCTAACCTTTAATCCCACACATAGCTTCCTCAACGCCTTGCAGCGGCCTCGGGTTTTGGCGAGACGAGTTACCATTTTTGGGGAACTTGCTGAGATGTATAATATGTCCTAGCCAAAAGGGAAAGCCCCATGCACCGCTTGCGGGCGCCAGTGTTATTTTTACACCGTCACTTCGAAAATAAGAAAGACTATTTGGATTTATAGCTTTCTGTTTTACCAACGCCCAAGAAACAAACCCCAAGGCTCTGTTGGATCCAACATCTGTCCCTGCAACAAAGGATAACAAGCATGATCAAGCGAATTGGAACAACCGCTCGCGCCAGCAAAATTGTAAAGTACAATGGTGTAGCATATATTTCAGGCCAGGTAGCAGAGGGCGCCACTATTCAACAGCAAACCCTAGACTGCCTAGCAAAAATTGATGCTTTGCTTTTGGAGGCAGGCAGCAGCAGGACCCAGATGCTGCGGGCAACAATTTGGCTTTCAAACATGAGCCATTTCTCAGGATTAAATGAGATATGGAATGAATGGGTTCCAGAGGGTCACGCGCCTGCTCGCGCTTGCGGTGAGGCCAAATTGGCACGCGCTGAACTCATGGTCGAAATCATAGTCGATGCAGCTTATAGTTAAAAATCCTACTAAGATTGGCTCTCTTCTCTTTGGGCAAAGCCAATCTTCGGCGTGAGTACTTAGTAACAATCAAAAGTAGGGCCAAAAAAGTTATTAGATTTTTAGAACTATTTTTCCAATGTGTTGGCTAGATTCCATCCTTTTGTGGGCTTCAGCGGCTTCAGAAAGTGGGAATTCACTGTCCATCACAGGCGCAATTCTATTTGTCGCCAAATGTGGCCAAACTTTTTCTAGTAACGCACTTGCAATCTTAGCCTTCGCAAGATCACTTTGAGGGCGCAGCGTGGAGCCAGTTATTGATAAGCGTCGGGTCATTATTTGCATCAAATTCAGCGCAACTTTAGGCCCTTTCAAAAATGCAATCTGAACCAATCGACCATCATCGGCCAAGGCTTCCAAGTTGCGCTGAATATAATCACCACCAACCATGTCAAGGATCAAATCAACTCCACAGTAGGATTCCAACACATCTTCAAAAACTTCACTGCGATAATTTATAACCCGCTCCGCACCAAGATCTTTGCAGGCCTGACATTTTTCCTCAGACCCTGCCGTTGCAAAAACTCTTGCACCAAAGAGATGTGCCAATTGAATTGCGGTAGTTCCAATCCCCGATGAGCCACCATGGACCAGAAACTTTTCTCCCACCTCTAATTTTCCACGTTGAAATACATTGGAGTAAACTGTGAAAAAGGTTTCCGGTAGGCAGGCCGCCTGCTTTA
>Ga0302131_1000505_pt1 | contig 23627 bp, 19 predicted proteins | sample CB9_20m_MG_FD_203105 | JGI IMG/M metagenome (GOLD analysis project Ga0302131, IMG submission 203105) | Marine microbial communities from Western Arctic Ocean, Canada - CB9_20m | ecosystem: Environmental > Aquatic > Marine > Oceanic | place: Canada: Western Arctic Ocean | collected 2017-09-19
GAAGAAAGGCTTGAGTCCGGGCTGTACAGTAGGTCCTACCTGGAGAACCAGATGGCGGTGGCGATGGGCGGGCGCATCGCGGAGGAGCTGATTTTCGGCGCCGAAAACGTCACGACCGGCGCGTCCGGCGATTTCCAGCAAGTCACGCGGACCGCGCGGATGATGGTTGAACAGATGGGCTTCTCCGAGAAGATCGGGCAGATCGCGTTGAAAACTGGTGGCGGGCAGTCGTTCCTGGGCGGTGACGCCGGACGTGCCGCGGATTACTCCCAAGCCACCGCCAACCTGGTGGACTCTGAGGTGAAGCTGCTGGTGGAGAAGGCGTACCGCCGGGCGAAAGATCTGGTCACCGAAAACATCAACTGCCTGCACGCCGTCGCCGACGTGCTTTTGGACAAGGAGAACATCGACGGAGACGAGTTCGAAAAAATCATGCTCGCCGCGCGCGCGGAGCTTTACTTGAAAGAAGACAACAGGGACATGGAGGTGCCTTTCATGAAACCCACCGCCGTGTAATTTGGGGGGTTTGTTGTTGGGGCGAAGTTAGACACGATGAGGGAGATGGAATCAAAATTTGATTTTGAACGGAGACAGCGCGTTTCCGAAGAACGACGGTGAAAAATAAAGACACCGATAGAGCTTACTTAGTGATGTAATGACACGAAGTGTTGATGATAAACCGTAACCGTTGATTGGTACCCTTGTTTGATGTGCAACGCTTCCTATTCTCGGTTCGGTCGTGATCTCCCTGTCAATCCTTCGGTGGCATCCACGGGTTTGTCTCTGGATTCCCCTCTTTATTTTTTCCCCAATTTCTTCCCCTTCCCTCCGAACTTCTTCGCGCTGCTCCCCACGTTTCCCCGTCCGTTCCCCCCCGCCCCGCCCTTTTGCCCGGGGTTGACCACCCTCGCCAGCCAGCTCCGTACCCGGCGCACCCCGGTTCCCAAACACTTCTTCCCCACCCTCCAAGGACTCACGCCGTGAACGCTTTCCACGTGGTTGTTTATCGCGCGCAACGCGAGAACCAGAAACGCCCATTCGATGACTCGTGTGGGGTCCACCATGGCGGTGTCGCGGTCATCGGCAATACCCGTGGCTTTAACATAAGACTTCTCGAGCTGCGCGTTGCGGCGCGTACCGCTGGAGCCGCCGGCCATTGCGGAAACGACCGCCGCGCCGAGAAGCAGTGGTGCGGTGGAATCAACCGCCGCGTTAAAATAACTTTTCGTTCGTCCTTGACGAAAATGCAAGCAGGCACTCAGTTGCCATGGCGCTCGTGGCCGGCGGAGATGTGGACGAGGCCGAGGACGACGAACGCGTCGTCCCGAAGCTCTTCAACCTGATGCTGGACTCCGCGAGGTGCGCTTCTTTTTTCAACTGCCACCCTTCTCCCCACTCGATCAAACGCAAGATGAGAAGGCACTCACCGTTCGTCATTCCTAAACTCATCACCGCCACTTCCAAACGCAGACCTGTTTCGTCCCCGTCCCCAACCGGCCGCCGCCCCCTGTTTCACTTCCCCAAGAACCTCACGGTATCCTCGTTCCACTCGGTTTGGGTACAAGGCGTGGTGGTGTTGGTGTTACCTAGTAGCACCGGCGGCAACGACCAGCGACTCGTGTTGGACGACGGCACGGGACCGCCCGTCGTGTTGGTACTAGATGATTCGTGCGCCATGCATTCGTTCCGGCAGCGCGAGTTTTTAAGCAACACGTTCACGGTGGGGGCGTACATTGCGTGTATCGGGGAGGTAACGCTCGCCCGGTCGATTCCTGGAGAGGACGGAGACGGGGATGGCGAAGGGAATGCAGATAAAAATAACTCGCGAACGACTCCCGCTCGGTACGCGTTACGCGCGCGGCGGATACACGACTTGAGCGAGGAAACAAACCGCGAAGCGATGTGGAACGTGGAGGTCGTGGAGGCGTTTCGAGTGCTCGAGCTCGCGGGGTTTGGGTGATGATAATTAGTGTAGGGGGTTGCGTGATGATAATTAGTGTAGGGGGTTGCGTGATGATAATTAGTGTAGCGATAGCGACAACGAAGAGGGATGCCGATTGATACGAGGCGTCATTCAATTCAAACGTATAACAGCCGACTACCTATTCACGCCACTCGGTACTGCGGGAACCTCTCCACGAACGCCACGACGTTTTGCGCCGGTTCCGCGACTCGCAGCGCAGCGCCCGCGCTGGGTTGGGCTATTTTTTTTAACACCACTCCTAGGAAACCGCCGGTGGCTTTCGCGCGCCGCGCAACCCACAGGAAAAACCGCCGCGCGTTTCGCGACCGCCGGCGCAAAAGCCGGGGGACTTTCGTTTGAATCGGTAGGCCCATCCTTGCGATGGGTAAAACAAAGTGTCAGTCTCTCGTCATGTGTATGAGTAAACAGTCAGGGAATTTGGGCCGATCAGGGAGGCGGAGTGTGGTGATTGGGAATACTTACCTGCCAAAGCTTCGTTCCACGCGTAGCTCCTGATCCAGTCGCGTCTCGAGCGCGTCTAGTACCCCGCCTTCGCCGCCCAGCACATCCCCGAAACTCCGCGCACCCAACACGAATAGCCAGCACAAGGCCGCGGCGCTGTGGGCGTTTGTGACTTTCCTGGCGACGGTCTGTAGAAACCGAAGCAGCCTGTTCCCGCCCCGCGCCTCACGCGATCCCCAGATGCGCAGCTCCGTCGCGGCGAACATCACCACGACTTGTTGCGGTGTCAACAGCCGAGGGATGCCCTCCGCGGCGATGACACTGTTCATGGCGATTTGCCACCACACTTTTTTGTAGCTCCTGATTCGGTCCACCGCGGTGGGCGCGAACCACCGGCCGCAGTCGTGCCTGTAGCTTTCCAGGGTCCACTTTCTTCGCAGCCGGTACTTGGCTTTGCACACGGCGCACCGCGCTCTTCGCGACCCCGAGCTCGCGATGGACGTGTGTTGCCACGTCCTCAAACACCCCACGTGCACCCACTTCTGCGTGCCGTCGCACAGGCACGGGGAGACTAGCTGGTCGTACGAGTTGTCTTTTTCGGAGCGCCCGCATCTTCGCGGGGACGGCGCTAACTGCGACGTCGGGTCGTCGTCGTCGTCGCCGACGAAACAAAAACGACACACGCGGCCGGTTTCGGTTTCCATGTCAGGCTCCTGGGTCGCGGGGTGCGACACCGCACCGACCAGGGCGTGCATTTTGCGTCGCTCGTCGTCGCCCCGCGGCACGCGTCGCAGGCCGTGAGCCGATGATGACGCGGTGGCCGGAAGAAGCGCGCCGCTTGCCACGGGAGGAGCCGCCTCGGCGTCACCGCGGTCGACGCTCGAGGGGGCTTCGTCGGGGGGCACGATTGCCGCCTGGAGTGCCTCGTCCACGGGTATCGGGTCCGGGTCGCGGTCATCCCCGCGCTGCGCCCAGCGGTGCATGCGCCGCAGACCCACCCCCGCCGCGAGGAACACGACGACGTTCCCGGGGGGGGACCACTCCACGTGCAGGACGTCCACGAGGTCGACCTCCATTTTTGCGTCCCCGAGAACCCCGACAGCAGATCTGAGATGGAGTTCCCCTTTTTCTCCAGGACGCGCACGGCACGTGCCCGACTCCCACGTCCGTATCGCGCTTCCTCGACCTCAAGAGGACTTGCGGACGTCACGCGACGCCGACGCCGCACTTCACAGCGTGCGCGGCGACGCGCGCGAAGTGAAGTGCCCTTCACGTGGGAAACTGTAATTGTTTGGCCGACCATCTGATGCAAACGGCCACCGTTCTGTGTTTCGTCGTTTCGTGCCGATTTTTTTCGGGACCGTTCCGGGACCGCTGATGAGGCCTCACACACCCGCACGCTTGGATGCCTCGCGTTCGGTCGGTCCGCCGGTCCGCCGCGCGTCTCGTGTTGACGTGCCTGCTCCTTTTCTCGTGCATCGGCGCAGCGCAGGTGCGCATCGTTTCCGCGTCGCGCCACCGTCCCGACCATTACGTCGTTTCGAGCTTCGTCCCCGTCCCAACCACTTCCGTTCCGAAGAATTGACTGATTCGTTCCACACACCCCCACACCCCAGGCCAAATCCAAAGCTGCGAACCGCCGCACGCAGTCGCTTGACCGGGAAGTCATGGTGAAACGAGCGGAGTGCGAGGCCGCGTTGAAAGGCGACGTGGAGTGCTTGACAACCGCCATCGAGTTTGACAATTGCGTTTTGCGATGTGTTTCCCACCGGTGCTACCGCGCCGTGTACGGCGACGATGCGTTGGAAGATGGAGAGGTAGACACGCAACGCGGCCGGACGTTTCGGAGCTGTAGCCGCACCGAGCTAAGAGAGTCGAAGCAGCGGGATATGGAACAGGTGAGAATAGCGGCGGCAGGCGAGAGGGAGGATAATTTGTGAGAAAGGAGGAGGGAGGAGGAGGGGTAGAAGTAAAAAAGAAGTAGTCGTGCGCAGTATTTATTAGCGTTGCTTTCAGACATCTATTCCTCCGCCTTCCCAACCGCCCCGGCTAACAGCTTCCCGGAGGCGAACAAACCCGCGCTTTCTTTGGCGTACATCGCGATCATCAACACGCAATCAGCGGTGAACACCGCGGGGAAGGATTTCCAGAAAATGGGAATCAGCACGTTGACGAGCGGGATGGCGATGAACAACACATTCAACGCTTCTTTCTCCGCGTCGTCGCACTCGCGCGCGCGCAGCGACGGGACGGCGAACATCCACACGGACCACATGCCCATTAGCCGTGCTATGTCTGGTTCGTTACTAGGTAACAACACGTTGAAACTCAAAAGCGCACCAACCACTAGGCTTAAATACGCCTGCGCGCCGAAAATCGTGTACAAAGCGCTGCCCTTGAACGCCGGGTTTTTTTTACCTCCAAGCGCCGCGGCGTCGCCCGAACCCCTTGGCGCGAACGTCTCCGCGATCTTCTTCGCGGACTTGGCGATCTCCTTGTCAACATCTAGGTCCTTGTTCTCGGTGGCGCGGCACCTGACGAAAGGTCTTGTGAAGCGCGCGGTGTGTGAAGGGCGGACCACGTTCGGGGCGGGGCGAGCTACCGCGCGGGCTCCTCGGCCACGCGCAGTGGAAGAGGCGCGCACGGGGACAGCCGCGCGGAAAACGATTGTGGCGATCATTTCGATGACGAAGTTATCCGGTGCGACACGTGGGAAAGCGGGGTGTGGGGTTCACCAAGCGTGCGACGACGCGACAACTCGTGCGCGTGGATACGACGACGCGATGGTGAGGTCGGGGCGGGACGCGGGAGTCGATCGGGCGCGTGGGACTGTGTCGAAGCGGTGTCTGGGGGAGTGGCCGTATGGCACTGAAAAAACACGTCGACGGGTACATAAGATCTTTCGGCGAGATTTCACAAAAACTGACGACACTCATCGTTACAAAGCCTCACTCGTCAGGCACTTCGAACCTCGATGTGACGTCAGGCCCGGTATTATTCACGGTCTCCTGTGGCGCAGGAGGACTAGTCCGTGACACGCGTTTCGGAGGTACATAAGCTGTCCCCCCCACGCCGTCCAGGGCGGCTTCTCCGATCGCGCCAACCGGGTTTCGTGAAGGCGACGCCGCGCTATTTTTATGCGACACGCCTCCTCGCCCGCCCCGACCACCGCTGCTTTGCTTTTTTGGCACCCCCTTCGGCGACACCAGCGACCCAGCGCCCCCTACGTTCATCTGGCTCATATGCAGTGTCATGCCGTCGTGGAAGGTTCCCGTGCCGTCCAGAGTGCCGTGCAGGGGGGATACCAGTCCGCCGAAGTTTCGCGGCGACGGCGAGTTTGCTGCGTTTTTTTCAGGAGGCGACGGGAAGCTGCTCTCACGCCACCCGTTTTGCGACGTCGCGCCAGGTGACCCCGGGGGAATGGTTAACTCTCCAGGCGATGTGCTGTTTTTTAAGTCACCCCCCGGCGACATAGGCTCGGTCAAGTGGTGGGTAACCGGGTCCCCCCTCCCGCCGCCGCCCAGCGCGGGTTCGAACCCGTGGTCCACCGTGCCTTCGCCCAAGTTCGCAATCGTCGCGAGGTGCTGTTCGTTTAGCTTGTTGGAGCTGAACGTTCGGTCTAAACGCGTGTTTACCCCGGGTGATTCTTGCGTGTGATGGGTTTGTCCTGTGACTAACCGCGCACTGCCCCTCCCAACCCCACTGGTGCATCTTCTCCTGTCCAGGCGTGTCAGGAACACGCGTTCTTTGTGCGTGATTTCCTTGCCGTTCACCGCGGTTAGCGACTCGCCCGCCACGGTTATTTTCTCTCGGTTTTTTTTATCCGTCAACTCAAACGGGTTCCCGCCGCACGAAAGATTTGCCAACCGCCCGCACTTCGCCAGCAAAAGTTTCAAGTCATCAACAGACCCTATTCCACAGTTAGAAACGTCCAGGTTTTCGAGTTTGCTTAGCAAAGACATGGAGGTTGCCCACACTGTTTGCCCATACAAGTCGTTCCGTGAAACGTCCAAGCGCGTCAGCGACCCCGCGAGCGCCGCGAAACTTGGAGGGTCGAGGGTTAATCGCGAACTCGATTTCGAACCAGATTCATCATCATCTTCATCATCATCGTCTCGTGGTTTTTGGTTCGATACGTGAAGCGCTTTAAGGCGCACGCACCCACTCAAGCCGTCGATTTTGGTGAGCTGGTTGCCGTCCAAATACAGCTTCTCTAGGGTGCTGCAGCTACCTAGCCCAGAGATTTCGCGAATGCGGTTGTTCTGCAGGTGCAAGTGGGTTAGGTGTTTTGTTTTCTGTAACCCTTGCATGTCAATAATTCGATTGTCGTACAGGTACAACACCCTTACCCCAGGGCAAACCGTCGCGACGACCTCCAACTTCCCCGAAATGTCCTTGCCATCAAGCGGGACGTGCGTCAGCCTCGCTAAATACGCATCCAGCTTTTCGTTCAACGCCCGTTTCGAACCCGCGCGAGAGACACACGACAACACCATCTCGCGGGTCAAAATCTTTCCGCCCGAGTTCGACTCGGGGTCCATTTCGGTGCGGTTAGAGTTTGGGTGCTCCGAAACGGAACGCGAACTCGACGGGTCCGTGTCGCGAAACACCTCACCAACAGGAGGGACATCGCGCATGACGAGTGCGGGAGCCAAGTCGGAACAACCAAGGCACCCGCGCGCGGACGTGTGACGAGGCACTTTTGTTGAATCTGAGTTTTGTGCGAAATTCTTTTCGTTTCAGCGCTCGAACAAACGGCCAAAACCGAGACCGCGCGCCTCGCCGGATTCACCCTCGCGCGCCTCTCGACGCGTTCCCCAACCGCGAACCTCGGCTCGGCCGAAGCTCGACATGGTACGTCGCCCGTTGGTGGTCTTTTCCTGTCGAATGTGTACTCGCGCAGTATAGTAGCACGCGTATGCCTGGTCACACGATGGGCGTTTGCTTCCGACGCTTGTTTGCGATGCGACGCTTTTTCTGGCGCCCAAGCGGCGAAGCGTCGGTGCCCCGCGTTCCGGTATCGCGCGTTTCCGTGGAACCCCCGAACGCGCTGTGCGTACCCCTCCACCGAGCCGTGGGGGACGCGTTCGCGTGGTCCGTGTCGTACGGCGCACGTCGCAATTCGAACCAACACCGAACCCCGGCCGGTGCAGGTCAACGTCATTGCGGGAAATGACACTGGAAGTGTGTTGTCCGACATCTCGTGTTTTCTGGCGCGACTCGTGAGACTCCGCAGCGCTACTTGTGTTTACCTACTTGTTACTTGACTACTTGTGTTTACCCCTACACCCTTCCCACACCCTTTTCCTCCTCGTTACCACCCACGAAAAACGAAAACAGGCGACTGAACAGAAGAAAGAAGCGTTCCGCAAGTACCTCGAGTCCGCGGGTGTCATCGATTCGCTTACCAAAGTTTTGGTGTCGCTTTACGAAGAACCGGACAAGCCGGCGACGGCTATTGATTTCCTGAAAGCCAACTTGGGCGGCCCGACGCCCGCGGAGTTCGAGGCGCTGACTGAGGAGAAAAACGCGCTGGCGCAGGAGCTGGAGACGTGCAAAAAAGAACTCGCGGAGGCGCAGGCGCGGTTGGAGGCGGCGGACGGCGCGGGCGAGGAACCGGCGGCGCCCGCGGAGTAATCGGATCTTGGCGGTGATTACACATGAGTGACGCGCGAGTACAATACTCGGTTGTAAACAAACTTGGAATTAAATTCAAACCCCAAAGGTACCTTGCCCAAACACCTACAAAACTAAACTCTAAAGATAAAGCGAGTTCGCGAACACAATCCCGTGCCTCATCGATTCCGCGCCGCGTTCGAACTTTCCCGCGAGCTCCGCGTCGCCGACCGCGTTCGCGGCGCCTCGCAGTTCCATCCTGAGTGATAAAAAGTAAATGTCAGTCTTGTATGTGCAATCAGTCGGCGGAATGTGGTTATTAGGAAAGGCTCTTACATTAACTCGTCAAGCCTTCGCAGCGCCCGCGTGATTGTGCCTTCGAACAAGTCCGTCTTTTTGTGCACGTCGTCGAAGTTACCCCCCTTTGACCACATGTACGTCACCTCGCACAGCGTGACTTTGAAGCTCTCTTCGTAGTCATCGACGTCGATTGGTATAGCGCACGCGAGCTGCGCGTCCCCGACGGCCCTCGCCGTTTTTTTCAACGCCGAGATGGGTTCCGCGAGCGCGTCCCTGTATTGTAAAAGAAAAGTGTCAGTCTTTCGGACCGCGTGTATTACGTAATTACGCGCGGACCACTGGCAAACAGCGGTGGGATTTGGGAAACGCGCAACACGTACCTGATCGCGCGTTCGTGAATGTCCTCGTTTTCCTTGCTTTTTTCGACCGGAATGAACATGCTACACAGCGCGCACAGCTGGTGGTGGTCAAGTTTCCGGAACACGCCGTTGAACATCAGTTCCGTGACCAGTAACTCGTCCGCGGTGTCGATCCAACAAGCGGCGCGGCCTTTGCTTTTCAAAACGAAGTCGTCGTCGACGTGGTCCAGTTTTCTTAGAACCTCCGCCCGCGACGTAAGCTCGTGCCTGAACTTACTCAGCTCGGTGGCGTTGATTTTCGTGGTTAGTGAGGACTCCGTGTCTATCAAAGAGGCGATATTTTCCGCACGTCGCAACGCCTTGTCGCTGGCTTTGTCGTTTTTTGAGGACTGCTTTTTGTGTTTGAAAAGAGGGTGCGCTTTTATCCGCGCGTCGATTTCGGTCAACCGTTCGCGGTTCGCCAAAAAAGACGCACTCGCGATGCCCATGTCAAGCACCGGGTCTATCAAAGGCATGTCCACGCCTTGGCCGTCGAACTGATTCCAAAGCTCATCCATCGCCTTACCGATCGCCTCCAGTTCGTTTCGTTGGGTTAGGTTCTTCCCGGAAAGATCGAGCACGCACTGCGTGAACTGCGTGAGTAACTGGCGCGATTAACAAGAAAGTGTCAGTCGGTCGTAACGTGTATCCGGGATTGGAAAGGGGCACGACGGAGTGGGTCGGCGTAACAGTTGCCCGTTCTCTGATTACGGCAGTAAATGTTCCGTACGCCATACAGGGCAGTAATCAGGGAGGCGGAACGTGGTGATTGGGAAACACGTACCTTCAAGTTCACGGGCAGGACGTGCACGGCCGCGCCTGTTTCCAAAGCGCCTGAAGTTAAATCGCGACTCGCGGGCTGCACCACGCCTTGTTCCGCTCCCGGCGCGAAGAACAAAATACAATCCACCACGAACGCCTCCGGGGGGTCATCTCTGGTCTCGTTTCCGGTTTCCACGGACTGTTTGCCCCCATCGGCGCCGTCGATTCGCCCGACGTGAAGCACCACGCCGTAGCCCCACTCCGTGGAGCCTTCCCGAACCTTCACCACCCTACCCGGTTTCAAAATCCCAGTGCGGAACAACCTTTGCGGTTTCAGCATCTCAAGGAGCTGCGAGTCTTCCACTTCCCTTCGCTGCGTTTTCAAATTCGCAAAGTCGTTCTCGGCGCCGCTCGTGGCCTCGACCAGCTTTTTTCTCGCAACCTGCGTTTTCAGCAACTCCTCCTTCCAAAGCGGCACGCTTTCCGTGTGCTGGAAGTGGTGAAAGCTCTTCCCGATGACGTACTCGGTGTCCATCGCCCCCGAGGCGCGCTTTAAAAGATTCAGAATCTGGTAATACGTCAGCCGGAACTCGGAATCCAGGGCCTGCGGCGCGCCCAGCACCATTGATTCCACGTCATCCCTGCCCATTTTCTGATCCACCATCATGATGCACGTCCCGAACGGGTCCTTCCCTCTGCGCCCCGCCCTGCCGCTCATCTGCGTGTACTCGCCTGGGGCGATGACTCTTTCTTCGACGCCGTCGAATTTCTTAAACGCGGTGAACACCACGCACCGCGCGGGCATGTTCAACCCCATGGCGAACGTCTCCGTGGCGAACAAAACTTTCAGCAACCCTTCGCCGAACAAAATCTCGACGATTTCTTTCACGATCGGTAGTAACCCGCTGTGGTGAATCCCTATTCCGCGTTCCAGCACTGGCAATATCTTGGTAACCGCGGCGAGCTCGCGGTCCTCGGGTAACAAACTTTGAATCGCACACGTGTACACTTCTTTGATGCTCGCTTTTTCCTCAGCGGTGGTCAGGTTCAGCGACGACAAACACTTCGGGTGCTCCTCGCACTCGCGGCGGGAAAAACTAAACACAATCGCGGGTAACAGCTTTTTGCTCAACACGTGCTTGAACAAATTCAACATGTCCTCACCGGCTTCGCCGGCGGAATCTCGGCCGCGTCCTCGGCCGCGGCCTCTTCCTTCTCGGTCTCCTGCGTCGCGAACTCCTCCGCGACCTCCCCTTTCACCCCCCCCGCCACCCGCGGCTTTATCTCCTTCCAGTTTCTGCAGCTCGCGCGTCAGCAAGGCGAAGTTTCCTTCGTGGATGTTCCGATCCGCGTCCACGACTAGTAAAGGTTTCTTCCCCCTTCTTGGGAACGCGTAGTGCAACAAAGGCGTGGGGCGGTGGTCCGTGTACACCACGTGCGTCGGGTGGTTGTGCAGCGAGGTTATCCACTGCGCGAACTGAAACGCGTTCGGTAGCGTGGCGGAGAGGAACACCATCCGCGCGTTTTTGGGACAGAAAATAACTGCGATTGTGAACGAAAACGGTCAGTCGTGTGAGTCTCGAGTGCGGGTTCGTAACAGGTACCAAGGCTCTGTGTCAACTAACCACAGGGCCCGCCAGGAAACGTTACCCGTGGTAAAGCCCCGTTGGGTTGCGTGTTCCCGTACTTCCTTTGCGCGAAACGGGTGTGCACGTCAAGCAGGGTCCGCGCACAGCGCGCCGCCTGATTCGGGAAAGCCCCGACACGCACTCGTCTCTTCCCAAATCACCCCGCGCTCGCGGTCGCGCATGTAATGCACCTGGGAGATGAAAAGAAAGTGTCAGCCTGGTATGGGCAACCGCAGAGGCGGAGCGTGGTAAACGGGAAAGGCCCTTACCTCGTCGAAGATGATCCACTTCACTTCTCGCACGATATCGCTTCCCCGGTACAGCATCGAACGCAGCACCTCCGTGGTCATCACCACGCACGTCGCGTTTTGGTTTATGGACACGTCGCCGGTCATCAAACCCACGTCCGCGCCGTCCGGCCCCCCGAACTCCTCGGTGAGTTCCCGGAACTTTTGATTCGAAAGCGCTTTCAGCGGCGACGTGTAAATCACCCGTTGTTTATCCCGGAACGCCATGGCGATTGCGTACTCCGCGACGACGGTTTTGCCCGCGGAGGTGTGCGCGGCGACCATCACTGACTCGTCCCGTTCCAACACCGCGACCGAGGTTTCCTGGAACGGGTCCAACGCGAACTCGTACTCCTTGGCGCGTTTGCCGACGAAGGTTGGCGTGCGTAGCTCCGCGAAATCGCCAGCCCATCCGGGAGGTACGGCGACTTGATGCACACAAGACTTTGCGATTTCACCGGGAACGGGTGTGTCGGTTATGACGTGCTTTGTGCCCGCATCAGCAGCCGTCGCAGGTGCCGAGACGTCCACGCCAGCCGTGGCAGGCTCCTCACCAACCCAAGATGTCGCACCCTCGCGTTTGCGTTTCCTCGCCGCATCTCGCACCGCGCTGGACACCGCACTCGGCGCGCTTTGCGCCGTGGGCATGTCAGGCATGTCATCCACGCCGTCGGTCCAGACCGATGGGGGTTTACCCGGTTTCGCACGTCTCGGCGGCATCTTTTGGACCCCGAAAAGGGTACCCGCGCGCGCGGGTAATGGAGGTGACCGACGACGCGAAAGTTGCTTGCAGCCGCCGACGAAGTTTACACACGACTTTACCGGTTTGAGCGGAAGTTATCATCAGTTCCTCTGTTTGAGCTCCGCTCACTCTGGTTTCAGCATGAGGTTTCGACCGCGGAATTGTCTGCATCAGCCTCGATCGCGTTATTAATAGCGCCAAACGACACGTCCCCGTCAGCAAAACTTTGCAATTGTCGCGGTCTCACAACGCGCCGCCCCGCGCGCCAAAACGTTCGGTCACAAAAACGTTGCCCACCACGATCGTGTGTGTGTCCTGCGAAGGAGTTCCACGGACCGACTCGTGTGCACGCGCGGCGGCTTCTTCGGAGTTGGGCCTAGTCAGCTGCAAGTAGTGCGCCGTCTTTTGGCAGACCGATTTTTCTTCATAAAAGTCGGTCATGGGAGCCTATCTCTCCCAGCCCATCACGGACAAGGAAAGCACGGACGGCGAGGACGGCCGGTTCAAGTACGGCACCACGGCGATGCAGGGATGGAGGACGAACATGGAGGTGCGACATGGGCGGTCACGGCGCGACGCGTGGCGCCGAGATACCACCGACAATTGCCAAACCGACAAATTCGATTCCCGCGGCAACGAGAAAAAAAGAGGGCGTGCCGCGGGAAAGGCCCCGCGACCATCACGCAGATCTGACCCTCCCCTCGTCACTTCCCTCGCTCACCAATCCCCCACCCCCTCCCCAACACCCACAGGACGCGCACGCCACGGTTCTCGGCCTTGACGAAGACACGTCCTTCTTCGGCGTCTACGACGGCCACGGCGGCAAGGAGGTACGTCCCAGTCCCGCGCCGCATTCATCCAATCCGAATCCGACGCGGATCCGACGCACAGGTTTTGGGAAAGCCTCGTCGACATTTGCGACTTTTTTCGCCCCGTTTTTCAACAACCGCGGCGGCCCCGTGTTCTCTCCCGACGTCTCTCCCGACCAGGAGCGATACTCTCGTCCTGACTTTGTCGGACGGCGAGTTTCGCACCACACCCAACCTCTGCTGCACAAACGTACTGCTCACGAAACAGGTCGCGGGACTGCCACGGACCACTGACCCGCGAATTTCCCCCCCTTTTTTTCCACCAGGTCGCCATCTACGTCTCGCGGTACCTGCACCATGTTTTCAAGGAAAGCGAGGCGTACAAAAGTGGCGACGTGGGGCAGGGTTTGATTGACTCGTTCCTCGCGATGGACACGAACATGATCCACGTTTCCGCCAAAGACGAGCTCACTCAATTAGCAGGAAAAGGCGACGAAAACAGGGACGTCGCGTCCAAGATGAGGCAAGCCATCGTCGCGCGCGCGCGCGCGAACGGCGAGGACATCGACTTGGCCAGTGATGACGGTGGTTTGAACGGCGGCGCGCCGTGGCAAGGGCCGCAGGCGGGAAGCACGTGCGTCGTGGCGGTGGTGAAAGGTGACGTACTAACCGTGGCGAACGCGGGGGATTCGCGGGCGGTGCTTTGTCGCAAAGGTAAGGCGGTTCCGCTTTCCCGGGATCACAAGCCCATGGACAGCGACGAGCGCGCGCGGATTCAAAACGCGGGTGGATTTGTGCAGGAGGGCCGTGTGAACGGCAGCCTCGCGCTTTCCAGGGCGATCGGGGACTTGGAGTACAAGCAATCAAGACAACTGCCCGCGGACAAACAGGTTCGTACCGGGCGGCGTTTCCCAAATCCGACGCGCCGTTTGTTTGCCGGTAGGGGAGCCCGTAATCACGTAGTAACTACACACACCACATACGCACTGTTTTATCTCTCAGCTGGTGACGGTCAGACCGATTACTCTGACTGTTTGTCCATACATCGTCCAATACACGCCCAATACATGGCACTTGGTGCCACTCAAGACTGACCCTTTCCGCGGTCCCCAACCGCAGATCGTCACCGCGTACCCGGAGGTCACCACGAACACGCTGACGGACGGGGACGAGTTTTTAATAATCGCGTGCGACGGGATCTGGGACGTGTTGACAAACCAGCAGACCGTGGACTTCGTGCGGCGACGGCTGGCGGCGGACACGCAGTTGTCGGAGATCTGCGAACACCTCGCGGACGAGTGCACGGCACCAGACGCCAGCGGCACCGGTACGTGTTTCCTAATCACCACGTTCCGCCTCCCTGATTACTGCTCTGTATGGAGTACAGTCGGAAAGTACGGACCCCACTCCGGAGGGACCCCTTTCCAATGCCTCGTACACATGGCCTTACAAGACTGACACTTTTTCTTTTTACAATCAGGGATCGGGTGCGACAACATGTCCGTCGTGATCGTGCTGTTAAAGGAAACCGCGTTCGTGAAAGGCGCGGACGGCGAACGCGTTCTACGGGAAGCCGTGGACGTGTGAGGGACGGATGAGGGGATGTATTGAGTAGGGTAAATACAGCTGGTGTATTTTACCCACCCGAAAAAAGGAGCGTACCTTTGGAGTGTGCGGGTTAAAACGGGGGTATAAGGGACGCGGGGAGTAACAAACCCGAACGGGAATGGGCAAATGGGATATATGGATTTGATAAACACGGTATCAAACATGCATACTTTTTTACACAATACTTTATGAACGGCACCATCTCGGTTCTTCTCGTCACCTTGTCGCGCGCTCGTGTTGTTCTACCTCTGCCCATACAAGACTGTTTGCCCAGACAAGACTAACACTTTCTTTTCCTCAACACGCCCCGGTCACGTCCCGCCGCGCGTCCGCCGCCGACGCGCGTCGCGGTTTGGGTTTGGGTTTGGCGCTCTGCAACGCGGCGGCGACACCTTTTTTGGCCCTACCGTTGCCAGTACCTTTTTTGCTCCCACCACAGCTACCGTTGCCAGTACCTTTCTTGCTCCCTCCACAGTCCTTACCGTTCTCCGTACCACCCACCAAGCCGTCCCCACCTTCGCGCTCGATTTCCACACCCAGGTTCAAAATCATGGGCCTCCAGATCCGCACGCGCGCGTTGATGAACCAGTTGCTCACCTGCGCCCTTGTCATGTCCGTGGCGGCGGCGAGCTGGAGATAAATAAAAGAAAGTGTCAGTCTTGTTGGGAACACAGTCGGCGGGATTTGGGAAAGGCCAATACGTACCTCTTCGCGTTGCGCGTCGTTCGGGTACGGGTGGTCGAAGTGCCCCACTAAGAAATCCCGCAACGGCTGCGTTTTTGCGCTCTGGCTGTTGAACTTGAAAAGCCCTTTGCCCGTGCCTTCTCCGGAGGAGAACTCGTCGTCCGAGTCGTACGACATCTGCGAGTCGTCCTCTCTGGTTTCCAGGTTAAGCTTTTCTTTGTTTGACTCTGGTTTTTCCGTCGCGGCAACGGGCATCGTCGATTCCTTCGTTTTCGTCGCAGCGGAGGAACACAACGCGTCCAGTTTCGTTTGCGCGAGTTTCAACCGCAAATCGATCGCGGACAAGAAACCTTTCTCCACCCCTCCCAAATCGATCCCAAGCGAGGAAAGCGAAAGAATCGCGCGGCCCGCGGCGTCGTCCGTTTCCTTTCCGTCGCGATGCGCGTCGGCGTCGCGCAGACATAACTCCGCGCGGCGCGACTTTCTGTTTTGTTCCGAAAAGAAATCAAACCCGCACGCGCTATCGTGCAGCGCTCTTTGCGTATTAACCCGTGCGGTTCGCGCGCCGTGTTTCGCGACGTCTCCGGTGACACGTAGTGAGGCTAACTCCTTGTGTAGTGTTGTTTCGGTCAAGTCGTTCAGGGTGTCACCGAACGCGTTTTGCGTGACTTGCGTAACTTTTTTCTTGTGTGCCTTGCTGGGCAGTTTCGCGTTCGCCGCTTTCTTGGTCGCGGGCGCGTCCATCTTCAGTTCGCCCGAAATGCCCGCCCCGAAACCCTTGCGCTGCAGCGCCCCGAGCTTCAAGTGCAGCGCAGCGGCCAGGGTGGTGGTATCGGTCGGGTACTCGTCTTTCGGCGAGTTCTGGTCGTCGCGACACGCCGCCGGCGCGAGGTCGATTTTGTTGTAATCGGAGGGGTCGTCCATCTCCAGAAACGCCAGCGCCAGGGCGTTCGCCGAGCCGTGTTTCGCGAGCAGCACTTCGTTGAACTGTGACTCGCCTTCGATCTCCTGTGTCTTGTCGAACTCAAACGCGCGCCACCAGGGTTCTTTTTTGAGGGGCAGCGCGTTTGTCAGCGTGGCCTCCGCGGTGCTTGTGTTTGGGTCTGCAATCGAACCGATTTGTTTCGCCCCACTTCCCGGGTGCGAACCGTCCACAACATCCAGGCACTCATCCCCCACGATGGAATCTTGCACCGCGGCGGTGAGCACCAGGCGCGTCGCGGCGCGCATGATCGCCCCAGCGACGCGTTTCGTTGGGTTAGTTCGCGAAACATCAAGTGCCGGCTCGCGGCTCGGGGACGGCGGCGCCGACCTCGGTCGGGGCGGAGACCGGCCATCGTCCTCGGTGTCGGAGCTCATTGGCAGCACGTCCGTCTCGACGTTCCGGGCTCGGCAAACGCTGGTGCCGCGGGGCAACTCAAACGCGCTCGCGTTTTCGTGAAGGTGGTGGTCAAGCATGAGGGACATCGAACGAAGCGGGATGCGAAGGTTGTGATGTCAGTGCGCCGTGCGCCTTGACCTCTGCGGGACGAGCCGCGCGCGGTGGCCAGACGAGGGTACGCGCCGGTTCGACTTCACTTTTCGTCTTGACAAGCTCACTGACATGACTGCCTGCGTGATTTTCTTGGCCGCGGTTTCAAAATGCATGCTACGCCGTCACGTCTCGGAAGCCCCACACACAACCATGCGCACACGCCACCCTCCGCGATGTCTTCCACCGCGACGCTCGGTGTGGAAACTCGCGCGCGCCAGAGAAAGCGCGAGCGCAGCGATGCTAACGCGGGCGAAGCTATCCCCGGCCGACTCAACGACATCGTCGTCACGCACGTTCTCAGATCTGTAAGGACGCGGCGTTGGGCGGGAATCTCGAGTTGCTGCAGTGGGCGCGCGCGAACGGCTGCCCGTGCGACAAGTTGACGTGCTCGTACGCGGCGAACGGCGGGCACCTCGAGGTGCTGCAGTGGGCGCGCGCGAACGACTGCCCGTGGGACAAATTGACGTGCGCGGAAGCGGCGTTGGGGGGGAATCTCGAGGTGCTGCAGTGGTTGCGCGCGAACGGATGCCCGTGGAGCAGCATGACGCGCTACTATGCGGAACATAAAGGTCATCTCGCTTTGTTAGATTGGGCGATAGCGAACGGCTGCCCTGCATAGTACATTGTGCACATTGTTTTACGACTATCGCTGTTGATATCAACAACGTTTTCTATTGCTAAGTTGCTATAAGTTCACCACACCAAAAGCGACGCCTCCCCGGTAAACGCGTTCGGCCCGCACGTCATCGCCCGCAGCGCGCACGCGCCTCGTACTTTCCGTCTGTTTTTCTCGAGGCTGGACCTGCGTACTAACGTTTTTGGGCAAAACTGCGTCGTCGAGGCGTTCTCGTCGCAAAACTGATGCGTCGAGGCGTTACCTTCGTCTCGCGATAAAAACGCACACAGCAGCCCAGCCGCGGCGGCACACCCGCTCGACGCGAGCACGTCCAAGTACCGCTGAAGCTGCACGCGCCTTATCGTGACGACGTCGGGGTCGGATGACCATTCGTTGACGCCTGCCGTGGGCAAAGCCAGCGAGTGGCCTACTGCCATAACCACGCCTTCCCTTTCCGCAGCGGCGTGTAGCGCTCGAAAATCGCTGAACCGCTTCGTCACCCGGCGCGAAGGCTCGCCGGCGACTTGCACAATCAAAGCGTACCGCGTGTGCGGCGTCATCGGGGGCCAGTTAAACAGGCTGCCCATGGACGGCACGACGTCATGCGTGGACGCCAGGGAGACTTCGGGTGTGCGTGCGTTAGTGTCGGAATGACGGGCAACGTGCGGACACCCGGTCGTCGCGGTGACGGCGGCCACGACGCTGGCCAGCACCACGGCGCCCCTCGACGTGCTTCGCACCGACTCCAGCCACCGCTCGCCGCCCCTGCCGAACAGCATCGCGCTCTCCAGCGCGGACGCGGAGGCGTCCGATACCCCAACCGGAAACGACATCGTCGCCGCCCTCGCCGTGCGCACCGCTGAGTTAAGTCGCGAGGGGCTCGGCGCGCAGTTCAGGGATGACGAACTCTTCCCGCCCGGCGACGAGAAAGGCGTTTTTTCAACGCCTTTTTCGTGTTCGCCGTTGAGAAACGCGCGCGTCGCGGAGTCGACGTAACCGGGACCTGGTGTCCCTCCCACGTCTTCACCGTGATGATTGGTCAAGCGAACCGCGGCGACCAGGGATTGGTCGTCACTACTCGCACATGATTCGAGCCAATCACCGAACGTCGCTCCTGATTCGGAGTCACTCGAGGCTTTCGCAAACGCGGCCACCACCGCCGCCGCCGCCGATTCCGACTCCGCGACGTACGCGTTGGCGACCATCCCGTGGAAGGTTTCGCGCGAGCAGTACGCGTATGGGCAATCATTCTTTTGTGCCAAAGACTCGTCGCAGCCGGTTACCGACCGAACCCAGAGCGCGCGCCGCAACACCCGGAAGCTGGCGAGAGAGGCGACCTTGGTGGCGATTTCTTGTCTCGCGTTTGCTTTTATTGAAAGCCAAGCCGCGTCGACCCGAGCGTCTCGCGCGTTCCAAATCGCGGACGCGACTATTTCGTCAACCTCGAACCTCCCCGCGAAGCGTTCCTCGCATTGGTCCAGAAGCGCGGCACCGCGGTGGAGGCCATTCGTTGTATCCGAACCGTCATTATTATCAGTGCCTTGCAAACAGTCACCAAAAATCTCCCCGCCCTCCGCTTTCAGAAACCCGAGCGCGACGTGCGGTAGCGTATCGGGGCCTTCCAGAATAAATGCATCCCACACCCGCTCCAAAGCTTCGCCCGGAATCGAACCGGCGCCGAGCTTGGCAAAGAAACCGGCACACACAAGCGACGGCCGTATGTATGCTTTGGTGAGTATTTCACTCAGCAAAGGCGTTTTAATCGAAATGGCTTTGTCGAAGCTTAACAGCTCGGCGAGGAACCCGATGCGCGTCGCCGAAAATGCCCACGGCGCCAAGTCTTCCGCGAAACAAGTCAACATCCAAAACGTGAGCTCTTCGTTTTCGGTGACCAGCAGTAAGATACCCGTGATCGTGGACGCGACATCGGCGTGGCCGTGCGGGGACCGTACAGCGTGCGCGCACAGCACCCTCTCCATGGCGTCGAGCAAACAGTACTCGGAGATTTTGTCGGACGACGAGGCCGTTTCGCGTGAGTTTCGCGAGTCATGACTCCCCGCGCTGTCCGCAAGTGACCCGCAGTCGGATTCGAAATCGTCACACCGCGAACCGCGAGGACACGACCCTACGCTGTGCGAGACGCTTGTGATGTTCGTTCGTAACGGCCGTAACGCCCGAACGAAACGCGGGTGGTTTGGGAACGCCAAGTCGCAATCGGTGCGAATCCGTTCTCTCGTGTTTCGCATCTCCTCGTCATACGGGCCGGCGTCCAGGTACTCGTCATACGACGTGGAACACCCGTCGCGCTTGCCGTCCGCGTCCAACGCGTCACCCCACACCTCCCCCCGGCTCGCAGGGTGGACGCCCTCTAATGCCAAAGCTAAACGGGCCTCGCCGCCGGGAGCGCGCGACTCGGGAGGCGCAGCCTGAGGGTTGGAAAAATTGACAAAAAAGGTCAGCTCGTCAGACTTTCAGTTTCAGTTTGAAATGCTGGGGTGTTGCTCTTCGAGATGGATTGAATCGACCTCACGGAAGGACGTACCTTGTACGCCTCGAGCGCGGAGAGCTGGCGCGTTCGCGCGGCGGGAAACGTGACGCGGATCTCCTCGTATCTGGGAGGGGAAGGTGTGGGGATTGGGTCAGGACCGACGTGTAGGACGATGTAGAGGGACCATCGCGTGGAGGCGCGGCTGCGAGAATACAGACACCTCGTTTTTTGAGCTATTTTTCTGGGACGCGACAGCTGGAAAACAGCGGGAAAAGTGTCCGTGCAAGTGTCCGTACCTTGGGGAGAGCCAATCGGGGACGGGGAAGCCCAGTGAGTCGTACTCGGCGCCGCCTGTGGTTTAGGGGGGGGGGGGTGGGGGTGATTGGGTGGTCAATACCGGGCAAAATGGGCTTTGAGGCGAGACGACGACGCGTCGCTCGTCATCGGAAGTCGGTGTAACACCAAGCGAAAAGTTGGTTTTTGCGTACCTTCGCCGCTGTAGCTGTTCTGGTGTCCTCGTCTCGGGGGGCTTCGGGGGGGCCCAACGGGCATTGGCGAGGTCATGACGTGCTCGTACGAAGGTGGGGCGCCTCGCTCGGGAGTGAACGGCAGGGTACAAGTGGAGTCCTCGCTCCACGCGTCGCAGTCGTCGCGTCCGAGTCCGCAGTCCTCGCGGATGGGGGAGTGAAGCGCGCCCATTTCGCGTCTGTCCTCCACAGCGGTGACCGACCGGAACTCCAGTGTGCTTTGAGGCGAGTGTAGGTGTCGCTTCGGCGTCGCACCGAAGGCGACGAAGTCACCGGACAAAACTGGTGCCATCACCGCAGGTAGGTCTCTCTGCCCGCGCCACCGCGCAAACAAGAGTGGAGATATCCGCGGCAGGTCGACCGTGGAGTCGAACTGAAAAAACGCCTTGGTCTACACAAACGAAACAGGTTTTTAGCGTTCGTGTGACGACGTAGTATGAAACATACGATGTTCTCTTTTTGTAGACTGTTTAGGTGTACAAGTACAGAAAAGTTGTGGCAACAATCGAAAAAACAGCATGTCCCAAGAACACAAACGCGCAAAAGCTCCAGGAAGCGACTCGGAAAATCCGCGCGATATACTTCACGCTCCCGCGTCACAGGTTTAGGGTTAGGTTGGGACGCGGTAGGATGAGCGTAGACATGTTGTGAAACTCGTATCCGTGCTCGAAAATTTCTTAGACGTCGTCGCGAAGACTCACTTCTTGTTTGCTTTCGCCGCCTTCTTCTTTTCGGAGCGGTTCTTGTCGTAGCAACTCATGCAAATTTTAGTTCCGGGCTTATCCTTGCACTTGAGCCACTTACTGGTCGTATCCGTCCCGCACTTCACGCACTTCGTCCCCGCGGCCGCGGCGACGCCCAGCTGGTTCTTCTGGTAGCAAGAAATGCAGATTTTAGTTCCGGGCTCGTCTTTGCATCTGTACCACTGACCACAGTTCGCATCCGTCCCGCACTTCACGCACGTCGTCCCCGCGGCCGCGGCGAAGTCCAACTGGTTCTTCGTGTAGCAAGTCAGGCAAAATTTAGTCCTGGTCTTATCTTTGCACGTGAACCACTGATTGGCCTTATCCGTCCCGCACTTCACGCACGTCGTCCCGCGGCGGTTTCGATGGCCAGCTCCTGCGAAGAATACGGAACTCGAACGACGTGAGTCGAGACGAAACAGCTTGTGACGGAAGTCATCATGCCTATGAATGTTGCTAGGGCAAGGAGAGAGAAAGAATGAAGAACCCTGATATGCGCACCTCTTTATAGCTACACGGCTTGCAGTACCACGCGTCCTTCTTGAGCTTGGACCTAGTCAATCGGCTTGTGTTTCCCCCGTCCTTATCGCAACCGGAGCACTTGCCTTTGCTGGCAGCGAGCTGTGAAAACGAGGAGCACCGCGGGTATTGGGTCAGGATGTGACGAGACAAAGATATAAAATATTGACGCGTTGAATCGACGCGCGTGACATACCTGTCGGATGTAGCAAACGCCGCATACCGGTATGTCCTTATCGTCCCTATTGGTGCACCAGCGACTCGTCTCCGTCGTTTCGCACTCGGAGCAGACCAGCGCGACGCCCTGCGGAGGAATGAAAGTTCGAGGGTGAGTTTTACACGCCGTTGACGTGCAACGAGAACGGTGTTGGCGAATGGGTCTAAGACACCTCGCATCAATGCGGAGTGCGCACCTTTTTCATCCATCGTTCGGCATCGTAGACCTTCGCAGACTCACTGTGCCAGATTGTGCGTCAAAGAGCGAAAAGAGTTTTGTCAGCACACGCAGCTTTGGCAGGAGAAATCGTAACAAGCGAGTACGATGGAAGCACGCACCTGCGGGGAACATATGCTTGTCGAATAGCTTCGCCTTCCGAAGGTGTAGACTCGTTGCTCGGTGGCATCGCCCAACGCATGTGCGTTCGCGTGTTGCCAAGAGCACGCCCGTGCCTTCGTGTCTGGTCGATCCAGATGGACTGCTCGGTGTGCCGAAGCGCGTGCGGTTTGACACGACGTGAAACGAATCCGGCGAGCGCGGAAGGTTGGCGTGCGTCGTGGAGTGTCGCGCGCGTCGTTTCGAACGGTCGCCGGGTACAGGCGGTATTCGTGTGCATCCGCGCCACCGCGTGCATCCCCGCCACGCTTACGCACGCCATCGTGCTACGTCCGATGCTAAGCACGCCAGATTTGGTTCGTGAAGCCAGGAAACACTTCGTCGTCCCAACGAAAAATATTTGCCACTTTTCACCAAGGCACCCAGCGTTCTCTTCACCTCTCACATCTCACGCGCGATGCTGGTTCGCGCGGCGTTGCGCTCCTCTCACGGCGCGCCTTCGCGCGCGCTGTGTCGCGCGCGCGAGTGCCGCGCGCGTGTGAACGCGTCCGCGGACGCATCGTCCTCTTTCTCCGCCGGGCACGCACATTCGGGTCCCGCATCCCCACCACCCGCGCCTCTTTCCGGAGACGCCACGTTCGTGTCCCGGACGTCGCGCTGCACCGAACAAGTCGCCGAAGCGTTGGCACGGGAGGCCAGGGTGGGGGACGTGGTGTGTCTTCACGGGGACGTCGGGGCGGGGAAAAGCGTGTTGTCCCGGGCGTTCGTCAGGGCGGTGACGGATGATCAATCAACGGAGGTGCCGTCGCCGACGTTTCTGCTGCAGCAGGTGCGGGGCTTTCCCAATCACCACGTTCCGCCTCCCTGATCACTGCTCTGTATGGCGTACGTAACATTTACCAGTACTGCCATAGTAGTACCCACTGTTACTAGACCCACTCCTATACCCTTTCCAATCCCTCATACGCATCACGAGAGACTGACACTTTCGGCGTTAATCGTACAAGGTGTACGACAACGAAAACGTCCCGGTGCACCACTTCGACTTGTACCGCCTCAGCGACGTGAGGCAAACAGTCAAGCTCGATTTACAGAACTCCTACGCAACTGCGGTGAGTCTAATCGAGTGGGCGGAACGGCTTGGGGATGCGGTTCCGGAAAACAGGCTGGACGTGTTTCTCACGATCGCGACCGACGACGCGGTTGTCGCGAGTTTGGAAAACGGAGGGCACGACGTGCTTTGCGACGAAACAACGGACTCCGCCGACGCCGACGCCGACGCCGACGCCGACGATTTCGATCCAGCGTTCGTGGACTCCCAGCCTCGGCTGATACGGGTGGAAGGTAAGGGTGTTTATTGGCAAGCCAGGGTAGCGACGTTGAGAGAC
>Ga0302131_1000516_pt1 | contig 23304 bp, 13 predicted proteins | sample CB9_20m_MG_FD_203105 | JGI IMG/M metagenome (GOLD analysis project Ga0302131, IMG submission 203105) | Marine microbial communities from Western Arctic Ocean, Canada - CB9_20m | ecosystem: Environmental > Aquatic > Marine > Oceanic | place: Canada: Western Arctic Ocean | collected 2017-09-19
CCGCCCGCGCTTGACGACGAATCCACGTTTCCCACGCTGGGAGGATGCGGCGGGGCATCTGCGGGCGGCGCGCCTGTCAGAAACACGGCTCCACCAGCGACCGCCCCGCGCCCAACACAAGACCAGCCGTTCACCGGGTTCACTATTTCCGGCGGAATGTCGAACGTGCGCGAGGGGGTGACGGGCGGTTCCGGGTTCGTTTCGGGGGGCGCGGGAAGCGATGACAGTAGACACAAATTCGCCGACCGTCTGCGCATCGCGCCGGTGCGGGTTGAGGAAACGCGCGACGGCATCAGCGTCGGGTACGGCAGCGGCAATTTCTCAGGCCGAAGGGTGTCGGGCTCGCAGCCCTGGGTGGAAACCGGAGACGCCGCGGGGGCGCACGCGTACGCCTCCACGCGCGAGGACGCGAGCGGGCATCTGCGCGCGCGCAACGTTTGTTTCCAGCAAGCCACGCGCGCTTTTCTTACCGGGAACCGAGCGCTGGCGAAGGACCTTTCGCGAAAGGGACGCGAGCACGCGCGTTTGATGGCCACGGCGCACGCCGCCACGGAAACCGCGCACGGGGAACGAAACACGAACCACCCGGGGGTGGGAGGGGGAAACTCGCGTTCGCGAACGGTAACGGTGGACCTGCACGGCCTGCGCGTGCCGGACGCGATCGCGGTGCTGCACCGGGAACTCGGCGAGTGCGCGGCGAGGGGAGACGCCGCGGCGCACGTGTTGGTTGGAACCGCCGCCCACCATAAAGGATCCACGCGGCTTCCGGACGCGGTGAACGAGTACCTCACGCACCGGCGTTGTCGGTTCTGGGAGCCGCAAGCGGGGTTGCTCGAGGTTGATGTCGCGAGCGGGGACTTCTTCACGTAGGGAGACTTTTATGATGTGATTCCAGAGTTTTGCAAACACATGGCCAACAACAACACAACTCTCGTCTATGATACTTTAATTTAAATACAACCGCTCCGCTCACAGCTTCGACGCGTGCGCGGTGCCCTCGGGCGCGCGCAGGTGCTTGTCCAGGAAATCGCTCGTCTCCGCGAGGACGTGCAGCACGCTTTCCAGCCCTCGGGTGGAGTGCGACTCGTGCGGCAGGAGCACCAGCCGCGCGTCCGCGCCGTTTCCCTTCAAGGCAGCGAAGAACCGCTCGGACTGAATCACGTTCGTGCCGCTGTTCGTGTCTTCCTCGCCGTGAATCAGGAGAATAGGTTTTTTTATGATGTTCGCGTGCATGAACGGACTCATCGCGGTGTACGTCTCAGGGGCTTCCCACAGCGTGCGTTCCTCGGACTGGAACCCGAACGGAGTCAGCGTGCGGTTGTACGCCCCGCTGCGCGCCACCGCGCACGCGAAGAGCTCGGGGGCGTGCGCTAACAAGTTGGACGCCATGAAGGCGCCGTACGAGTGCCCGCCCACCGCGACTCGGGCGGGGTCGCACACGCCGAGGCGCGTCGCTTCCTCCACCGCCGCTTTTGCGCCTGCGACGAGCTGTGTGACGTACGTATCGTTGGGTTCAATCCCGTTTGCGGCGTCGCCGATGATGGGCAAGGACGGGCCGTCCAACACGGCGTACCCGCGGGCGAGCCACACCAGGGGCGACATCGGCGAAATCCCGGTGAAACGGTTTGGGGAATCCCGGAGCTGCCCCGCCGCCTCAGCGCTGTTGAACTCCCGTGGGTACGCCCACATGATCGTGGGCAACGGCCCGTCCCTGCTGACGTCGTACCCGGGAGGCGTGTACAGGGTCGCGTTTAGATCAACGCCGTCGGCTCTTTTGTACCGGAGGATCTGTTTCGGAGGGTCCACGAGTGAGGGGTGCGGGTGCGGGAAATCGCTGATGCGTCGCGGTCGCAACGCCGCGCCAGAAACCGAGCCGCCGAGCTCGAGCGAAAAGTACTGCGGGTTTTCGCTCGGGGTTTCCCTTGTCAGGAGAATCTTCAAACTCTCCATCGTGATTGGCGACCCGTGCGCGTCGCTGATCACCGAGCCCGGCCTTTCAAGCGCCCCCGACCCAGCACACTCCCACACCCGGAGCGTCTCCCCCGTGTCCAGGTTAAGGAGGTCCAGAAAAGGCTTGTCCCCGGTGTCACTCGCGCCGTCGCCTTCCAAAATCAAAATAGCGCCGGTTCGCCAAAGAGTCGCGGGCTCCGGTTTCAAACGAGGCGTCGCGGTGGCGTCTTTTACTTTGTCGTTCGTGTCGTTTGTTTTCGGCGTCTTCGCCGGAGCCCACCCGTCAATCGGCACCGGTCCTTCTATTTGCGCCAGCAAATACGTTCCGTCAGGCATGCGTCTTGACAACGGACTTCCAGGTTCCGTGTAGCTGTCTTCGTAATCGCGGTCGTACAACAAGCGCTGCGGGCGGTCCGCGGTGCCCAGCGTGTCCACCACCCACGCGCGGATGGTTCGCGTTTTGTACCAGGACTCGTACAGGATCCCCAAGCCGTTCGCGCCAAACGACACGCCGCCGTATCGCAAATCCGTTTGGAACCGTTTCGTGCCCTCCACTTGTGGGCCTTTCTCATCAAACATATCCGCCACGTACGTTATGTCTCGCGGCGACGCTTCTTTTCGCGGATCGCCCCCGTCCTGCGCTTCCGTCCAATACAGCTCAGCGGGCTTATCCGGGCGCCAGTTCACGCCTCGCGGACCGGCGCGACAGGAGTTGTGCGCGATTGGAATGGAGTCCGCCAGCGGCAAGTTGGATACCTCCCTCACGGTTTCCCCGGCCCGGTTCGTTATCCACACGCGCTTCGGGAACCGGCCGCACGGAATCTCGTACGAGTACGGCCGCAAAAGCTCCTCCATTATTACGAAGGAACCGTCCGGTGAGGGGTCGCACCTGGTGTGCGTCCGGGGCGCGCCGTCCCCGAACGGCGTCACCGTCCCAGTCGCCACGTCCACGAGCACAAACTCCGAGCTTCCGAAATACTCAAACAAATCAGCGTCGTGCGAGTCTTTCAACAAGTCAGCGTACGTACGCGCCTGCGCCACGACGCCGCCTGTGTTCGTTTGCACCCGTGGGCCGCGTGGGGTGGGGGGCCTGGCCGGGCGAACCGCGCGGTCGCTGGGCACCACGCACGCCGCGAGCGTATTGTCATCGAGCCAACTGTAGCTTTCGAACAGCGTGTTCAGGCCTTTGCCCGGAAGCAAGGGTCTGCAGTGCATCGTGTCTACGTCCGCGATCCAGAGTTCGGGAGGCGCGCGTTCGTCATCGGGGGTATCCGGTCCGGCGAAACGCACGGTGAAGGCGATGGATTTCCCGTTCGTCGCCCAGCTCACGTAGTTAACAGTCGCGCTGGACGGTATCCCCGTGAAGTGAGAGTACACGCCAATCTCAGCCTCACTGGTGGGCATCGGCCCGAGCGCCATGCCGGTGTTGCCGGACATGCGCGAGCGGCTGTTTTGGGTCTCGTCGATTCTCAACCCGGCGAGTTTCAACTCGGGGCGCGCCAGCTCAGACACGAAGGGGTAGGGGGGGGGGCGGAAAGTGTACAGAAGCTTATCGCGTTGCGGTGAGATGCTGATTCCCGGGCTTTGTGGGCGTTCCACGAACTGCGCGACATCCGACGGGGGAGACCGGTACGCCCCAGCCTCGTCCTCGTCGTCCCCAGCCACAGTGGCCATCACGCGCACGGATCGACGAGCCAGGGGGAAACCGCGCTGTTGCCGAGACAGGGGCGTCGCTGCTGACGCGGTGGGCACCATCGATTTGAAGCTCGACACCGCCCGCGCGGTGGACGGCGGGGCGCGACGCATCGTGGCACGCGAGGCGTGAATGCCAGTCACCGACGAAGTTCTGGCGAAGCGCACTGCCGTCGACACGAGTCGCACGGTCGCCATTGCGCGTGGCCAGTGTGGCGCGTACATTGAGTTTGATGACCTCATCTCGTCGTCTGAAAAAACGACATCTGTTTTGCCCACTCTCCTGTTGCCTGTTCTCGGGCGTGCCGATGAGTTCCGACCAGTGACCTTCAGTGGTTGGGTGCGCCGCGGGGGTTGAGGAGCGGCGCGAAGGAAGATGCGGCGCGCGCTCATGGCCGCTGTCGGGCGACGGCTCGTGTGGAGACACGATGTGCTCGGGGCCTGCGTCGCGAGGAGCGGCACCGCCGCCGGCGCCCGAGGGGCGTCTTCGTCGACATCGAACGACGCGCTCTCGGCGGTGGTTGAAGACCGCAGCTTGCGCGCGTTGTTTCACGAGGACGATGACGATACACCCCCGGTACTCCCCGCCGCGTTACGCGCGCCTGATGACCTCGTCTCCCTGCTCTCCGCCCGGGACGGCGACGCCTTCCTGGACGGCGTGCATCGGCTGTCGACGCGTTCCGAAGGCATCGTCGAGCTCCCCGAGTCCCTACAGAATGCGGTGCGGATAGCGGTGCGGGACACCGGCGCGACGCATCGACAGGTCAAGGCGAAAGGGCGGAACTTACTGGATTCACTCAAGGCGGTGTCCCGGGGGGTGATTTCGTTGGACGGCAACGACGGCGGGGACGGGGACGGGGACAACTCTTCCGTGAAGTCGTGGCTTAAAAAGAAACGCGAAGACGACGAGGACGACCCGCTTGGTTTCGGTGGCAGGGACGGTAAGGTTGGCCCTCAGAAAGCGGACCGAATGCGAGACGTGGAGTGGGGTGTGGCTCTTTCCCAGAAAAAACACAAAGCCGTGATGGAAGGCTTGGCGCAAAACGCCGCGGCGCGCGCGAGCTCGGCGAAGGGAAAAGACAAGGAAAAAGAAAAAAACACACCGCGAAAAGAACGCCCCGGCGCCGCGACGTACGGTCCCCTGGAAGCCGCGGCGTACGCGGTGGCTCGTCTGCCCATGACGTACGGCGCGCAGCGACGCGCGCTGCTTGAGCTGCGCGACCGGTGTCCCGAGTTCGTCCCGAAGACGCTTTTGGACTTCGGCGCCGGGCCGGCGCCTTCGCTGTGGGCGGCGCGGGACGTGTTCAAGCAGTCCTTCGGCGTGGGCGGTTTCTCTTCGGGCGAACGCGTGTCCAGCGCGACGCTCGTGGACGCGAGTCCGGATATGATGACCTTCGCGCGACGGGTCGCCAAGGCCGCGAGCGACGAGGTTGACTTACACGAGCTAGGGCAAGGCATGAAATTCCTGTCCAAGCCAACGGGAAGACCTCTTCCCGAGCCGCACCCGTGGGGCGAAAGCGGCGCGGTGAAAACCGTCGCATCCCTGCGGTCGCTGCACTCGAAAGCGTCCTTCGACCTGGTCGTCGCCGCGTACTCGCTCGGCGAGCTGGTTACGAATTTCGGGAGCCCCGGCTTGGCGCCGCCGGGCGACACCGCCGCCGCGTCAGGAGGCCAGCGGAGGATGGACGATACCGTCACGTCCCTGTGGCAAAGGGTCGCGCCGGGGGGGGCACTCGTGATTGTCGAGCCCGGCACGCCAAACGGCTCGAGGTTGGTCAGGCGAGCGCGCGCGCGCGTGCTCGAGACCGAGCGCGTCGCGGCGGCGAGGCGGAAACGTGAATTCGCGGGCGATGCGGAGGACACGCTGGCGGTTACCGAGACCAGCGTGGCCGTTACCGACACCAGCAGTGTCGACAGCGAGGACATGCACGCGCACGTCGTCGCGCCTTGCCAGCACGACCAAACGTGCCCAATGGACGGGCTCCCCACGTGGTGTCACTTCAGCCAGCGCGTGAAGCGCTCGGAGATGCACCGCCAGATGTTGCCGCGCGGGAAAGGCGCGCAGCACCAGGACGAGCGGTTCTCGTACGTCGTGCTTCGCAAGCTGAGTCGTTTGCGAGGGAAGCGGGAGAACAACGAGCGAGCGGTGAGGATAGCATCAAAGGAGTTTTTCGTGGACGATACCGATGAGGAGGAAGACGAAGACGAAGAAGTGGGGATGGACGCGGAGGAAATCGCGGAGCGGCGCGCGATTGAGAAAAACATGCGTTTTTCACGCGACGTCGACGACGTCGTCGCGACGATGTCACGCGAGGACAACGTTCTGGTTGAGTTGGATGATGATGACGATGATGATGCGGAGGCGGAGGTTGAAGATGACGACGAACAGACGGAGGCATATGACAATCCTTTAGCGAACGCGGTGGCGCTGGCCAGCGCGCATCGTTGGGGTCGCATGGTTCGCCCGCCGATCAAACGCAGCGGACACGTCATCGTCGACCTTTGCGACGCGCGCGGCGCGCTTTCGCGCCAGATCATCGCCAAGTCCAACGCGTGGGAAGGGGGTGTTGGTAAGGGTGGGTACAAAGCCGCGAGAAAGTCACGGTGGGGTGATTTATGGGCGTACGACGACCCTAGGCGGCTTACGGAGACGAAGACGATGGAGAAGGCTGGCGAGCTCGAGGAGTTTTTCAGCGACTTCGCGGACCTCGACGCGGAAACGCTCGCAAGCCTCGCGGCGAGCGAGGACGGGGGAGGCCGGGGAACGCCCGTCGGCGTGGGGGGGGCGAAGAAACCATTCACGCGAAAAACGAAACGCCCGGAAGTCGTGGAACAGTTCGTCGCCATGGAGAAGGAGCACGGCATCGATACACTCGCGGAGATGATGGATGAGCAGGACGGGGAAGAGGACAAAGAAAAGTAAGTTTGTGACGCGTAGATTTTTTCTCTTTTTCTCCTCGACCTAGAAGACGTCCCCTCCCGCAGCCCGCCTCTCATAAAGTACCTGCGTGCGTTAGCCCACCTACGCTCGAAGACGATGTATGCATTTCTCGCTTCCTCGCTCGAAGCCAAGGTCGCGGCTCACCCCAATCGACGACGTACGCAACCGCTGACTCGTGCGTCCGCGGCGCAACCCCCTGGAAGCCACGACCCTACCTTTGCAGAAAAGATACCCTCGCACAGAGGCGAGGCGTACGACGCGAACGACGCGGGAGTAGTCTCTCACGCCGCTCGCCCGCACCACCCAATGTCCGCGTATACGTTCTTCGCGCCACCTTTGTCTATCCTCGGCTTCGGCGCACTGCGTCGGCTTGGCGGGATCGTGCGTGACAAAGAGCACAAGACGTGTGTCCTTGTGACAGGAGACCGGAGGGACGACGCTGCGGGTGTGATCCCATTGACGAAAAAGACGTTGCTGGACGCGGGCGTGAGGGTCGAGGTCTACGACGAGGTAGAGCAGAACCCCACCACGCAACACGTCGACGCGGCGAGGATTATGTGCGAGGAAATAAACGCCGATTGCATCGTGAGTTGCGGCGGGTCGTCGTGTCACGACGTGGCGAAACTTGTTCGCGGGCTTTACCGCAACGACGCCGGCCAAACGAGCGCGTGCGAACTAAACGGAGTCGATATGTGTCGCGCGTCTTCTTCGGTGATGGTACCGCACTACGCTGTGTCGTCCACCGCGACGAGCGGTTCGTCGTCCGAGCTGACACGACTCGCGACAATATGTGACCCGGTCGAGCGGTGCGAGATGTCCGTGGTTGATTACCGATTAACCCCGACCGTCGCGTGCATCGTCACGGTTGAAACGCAACAAGGCAACCCAGAACTCATCGCCGCGAGCGGCGTATTAGCCTTGGCGCACGCCGTCGAGGCGTACCTGTCCCCAGCGTCATCGCCAATCACGGACGCGTGCGCGCTACACTCCATACGACTCATCAGCGCGCATTTGCGCGACGCGGTTTTCGACGCAAACGACTCTGAAGCGCGGAACATGATCACCTTCGCTGATTACCTAGCCGGCACCGCGTTCAACTCCGCCGGGTTGGGGTGGGTTCAGGGTTTGAGCAACGCGCTTTGCGCCGAGTACATCGCTGCCCCCGCGTCCGAGTGCGCCGGCGTATTCTTGCCACACGTCCTGCGGTTTTACGCCGGCGGGTCGGCGGGTACGAAAGAACTTTTCGTCGACCTAGCCGAGGCGATGGGATGTCCCGCGGAATCCGACTCCACAGAACAAGCGGCCGCGACGTGCGTCCTCACCATCGCCCGACTGGTCGCCGACCTGAAGCTCCCTGAGACGCTTCGCGATTTGACCGCGCGGAGAAGGCTCGGGATGGACAAAAAGGAAATCACGAAAATCGCGTTGCGAGCTTTACGAGATACCGCCGCCGTCACTGCGGCGCGTGGCGCGTCGCTCGGGGAGATGGAGGAACTCTTAGTGAAAGCTTGGGACTGTACGCTGTCGAAAGCGAGCTGTTGACCAAGAGAAAGAGTAGTGAAGAAAAGACAACGTAAAGACAACGTAGAAAAAAAACAAGGAAAAAGAGTGGTGAAGAAAAGACAACTGAATGGTACGTAATCGCATTCTTGTGGTATTTGCACGTGCGTAAAAGCTCGACCGATTATTCTTCTTCCAAATCATCTTCCAACATCTCGAGGTCGGAGGCGTCGCCATCCGTGTCGTCGTCCTCCCCTAAACCGTCGCCGTCGGCCTCCGCGTCGTCGCCCGCGGTCTCCGCCGGCGCCGGCGCGGCGGCGCCCGCTTTCTCCAATTCGAGCTGCGCGTTCAAGGCGCCGTAGTCCACTTCTTTGCGCCTGCGCTTTGACGGGCCGTTTTCAGCGGCGGTCGCAGCGGCAACCGCTGCCGCGGTTTCGTCTTCGTCGCCGCCGTTCGCCGCCGCGCGCGCCGTCTCAATCGCTGCCTCTTCTCGCGCCCGCGCCGCCTCAATCGCCGCCGCGCGCGCCGTCTCCGCCGCTTCTTTCTGCTCGCGTCGTTTCCTGAGCTCCACGTCGAGTTCTTTCTTGCACTCCTCCTCGCTCCACTGTTCTTTGTTTTCCCGAAACATCGCTCGTAGGTGCGCGGCGACGCTTCGCCCGAAAGCGGAAACCACGCCGCCTTGAATGCGGTACCCGCCTTCCAGCACGGAAATCACCCTTCCTTGGCTGTGCGTGTTCGCGATCTTGCACAGCTCTTCCGTGAGCCACTCGTAGTCCGCTTCTTTCACGCCCAGGTTCACGGGGCCTTGGATTTCATCCTTGGCGTGCGCGTCGAAGCCGGCGGAGATGAGAATCAAATCGGGCTTAAACGCGGCGATGGCGGGCAAGGTTTTACCCCGCCACACGCGGCGCCACGCCGCGCCTCGGTCGGCCCTTTTGCCAAGACCCTCCATGCCCACGTCCACGACCCACGGCAAAGGGCCTTGCGCGGTGCTGTCGCCGGCGGCTTGCGCGACGGAAAACGGGTCATCCACGATGCCTTCTTCGGGCCAAACCGGTTGTTCCTCGGTGCACAAATCGGGCAGGTTTCGGTTATCCGCGGTGGGCCCGCTTCCGGGGTAAAAGTGCACGCCTTCCCTTCGCTTGCCGTAGCCGTGCACGGAGGCAAAAAACACCTCCTCGTGGTCGGTTTCGTCCAGCCACGGGCGGTACGTAGGCACCACGATTGCGCCGTCGCAGTAGGGCGTGGAAAATTGAAACTTAGGCGCCGCGGGGGTGGTGTTCTGCACCACCGCCTCAGTGCCGTTGCCGTGGTGCACGTCAAAGTCGATGATCGCCACTCTGCGAAGAGAGTGCCGGTGCACGCACCGCGCGTACGCCGCGCCGAGGGCGACGTTGTTCAGCAGACAGAAACCGTGCGAGCCCGTGCCTGGCGGGTCACCTGGTGCGGGTACCGGGCCGTTGGGGCCGGCGTGGTGTCCCGGGGGACGCACGGCGCAGAAAACCTTCTCCGCGGAACCCGCGACCACGCGGTCCACCGCTTCCACCACGGCGCCCGCCGCGCAAAGCGCCGCGCTGAACGAGTTGTGGCACACCTCGGTGTCTCCGTCGATCGTGCCTAGGGCGCCGTTTGGGGAGGAGTTCCAGTCCGGAATGCGCTCGCAGATTCGCTGGATTTTGCGCACGTACGGGTACTCGTGCACGCGCAGGACGTCCGCCATCGTCGCCGGGCGCACCTCGGAAACGATATCCACGTTTCCAAACTCGCCCGACCGAAGAATGCCTCGCGCCGGGTGCAGCAGGGTTTGTAAACGCTCCACGTTTTCAGGCGGAGGGTCGTTGGAGGTCCGCGAAATAGGAGGGCACGTGTGGTGCATGAAACACTCGTCGGGGGCGATGATGACGGGCGGCGGCGCGGGCGGCGCCGGCGCGACGAGCGCCGGGTCTTCGCCTTTCAGGACCGCTTCGATTTGCGGGTAGCCTCGGGCGGCGGCCATGTCCAGCGCGGTTTTGCCGAAGTGGCACCTACTTGTCAGCACCAGAGAGGAGGTATCCGCTGTGAGCACCGCCTGTACCACGACCACGGAGCGGCCCACCACGGCGGCGTGAAGCGCGGTTTGCCCGGCTTTGTTTTGTTTCGTCACGTCCGCGCCCTTCGGTAACAACAAACCCACCACCCCCGCGTGACCTCCGAAACACGCGTGGTGCAGCGGGGTCCATCCGTACTTGTCCCTGGCGTTTATCGGGTCTGAGGCGTCGTGACTGTCGTCGTTCACCGGGTCGCGAGGCTCGGGGTACTCGCGCAACAGGCGCTCGCAAACGGCTGTCAGCCCGGCGCCGGCCGCGAGGTGCAACGCGGACTTTCCGTAGTCGTCCGCGGTCAGCGCATCCGTGTCGTTTTCAATCAGCATGGAAACCGCTTCAAGACTCGCGTCATGGAAGCACGGAATAGCCGCCGTGCTCACGGCGATGTGCAACGCGTTGGATCCCTCCAACGTCAAAAACGTCTCGCCCCCGTGCTCCACCAACACCCGCGCGCAAAACGTTTGGCCGTTGGAAAGCGCCACGTGTAGTGGGGTGTACCCGTCGCGGTCGCGCTCGTTCACGTCCACGTCGTCGTCATCGTCAGACCCGGACGCCTGGGTGTGGGTACGATGGAAATATACTTGGTCAGCGTGGGTACTACGGTTGGGTCGGCGTGACTTGCGAGGGGGGGTTTTGCCGCGACACCGTGTGGCGAGAAACACGGCCGGCGCCGATCTGTCCTGTCGCGTGACGTACCGGGTTGAAGTCACCGTCGTTGCTTCCCTTGGCGAGGAGTTTGGTTATCAGCTCGACGTCGCCCACCTCCGCGGCGTCGTGCAGCGGGCTGGTAGGGGGTGGGGATGGGTGGGGTCAGCGGGGGACGAGGGGCGATCTCGCAAGATGCGTTCGGCGGGCGACAATCCGCGCGACGGCGGTGAAAACAAGCCTTCGGCGTTCGGTTGTGGAGTATCGGGGGAAGAAACACTCACAATGCGCCGACGTCATCGTCGTCGTCGCTCCCGAACATCATCCTCGCGAAACGTGAGGTTCGTCGGGGTCACCTTGCGCGACGGAATGGCTCAACGAGACGCGGAGTAGAATCTAGATTAGATCCGCGCGCGACAGGACGGGAAGCGCAAGAGTAGCCTAAGGGGTTGGACATATGTCGCCCGCGGAAACGAGTGACTGGTTGCACTGGAGACGCAAACCCAACACCGAGCCAGCAGCAATGGAGATCTCCGCATCTCGGACGAGATATCGACTGTATTCTATCGCCAATCGCCAACAACGAACAGCACCTGGACGACAGAGACCGGCGCACGACCCACCGCCTCCCCCCCTCCTTCGCCGACACAATGGCCGCCCTCTGTACCGCTCCCGTCGCGGCGCTTGCCCGCGCGCCCGCCGCCGCCCGCGTACCTCGCGCCAAGTCTTTGTTCGGTGGCGTCGCGGTTCCCAAAACCAAGCGTCCCGTTTCGAGGAGGCGTGGCTCAAGCGCCTCCATCGCGGTCCGCGCGTCCGCGGGCGTGGAGACCGCGACCACCGCGGCGAGTCAGGCGGTCTCCGAAATTGCCCTCGCAGGCATTGACACCACTTCCTTCGACGAGCTGTTCGTCAACGTCGCGTCCTTCATTCTTCCCGCGTGGGGAGTCGTGGTCGGGAGCATTTTCATCTTTGGCACCATCGCCAAGCTCGCGTTTCCCGAAAAGTACGACGCCGCCGTGTACGACGGCAAGGCGAAGGAAATGGTGGCGGACGAAATCATCGACTTGGACAACCTATCCGCGGCGGATTTGGCGGCGGTGGCGGAGCTGGAAGCGGAGAGAGCCGCGAACAAATAGACAGAAGGAGACGTGTAACGTATCTTTGCGGTAATATCAGGCACAAAAAGATCTCGTACCAATAAATAACTAACGACACGCCCTTACCCGTTCATCACTTCACCGCGCACCGCGATGGCGTCCGAAACGTTGCCCCACCGCCTGGAATCCCTCGCCGGGTTCACGGTGGAGTCTGTGTTGAACGACGGCAAGGAATCCGGCGTCGTGGCGCTTCTCGGGACGTTTCCCGGGTGCGCCACCGGCGCGGTGGTGAAACTGTCGCGCCCTTCCATCCCGCTTGGCGACCCAAACGGCTTGGCCGGCGCGGTGACCCTTGTGGAACGCGCGCCGTACAGCGGCATGGAGTACGGGTACTACCACGGCACCGTGGACCCGAAATGGATGAAATCGCTTTCCGTGGACGTGCTGTACCCCGGGTGTTTAGTAGGCGAGACGGATGAGAACAAGGCTACGCTTTTGGCGAAGCACGTTTCGAGGAACACGGCGCAAGCGCCGAAGCTGGTGCGGGAAACTTTTCAGATGTACGAAGCCTCACACGTGCCGTACATCACAGGTATACCCAGCAGTGCGATCGGGTGGGTGTACAAAATTTTAAACAAAGAAAAGGAAGTCGAGCGTCTGCTTTTCGACGATCCCGACCCAGCACACGGGTTTGTGCTAAACGTCGACCCGAAGTGGACGTCGCACGCCGCGATGGACGTGCCGAAGGCGGAGTGGCACGCAAAGAGTGGCAAAAACGAGATGTACATGCTGGGGTTGTGTCACACCAAGGAGGTCCGTTCTCTGCGTGACTTGCGGGCGGTGCACCTGCCCATGCTTAGGAACATGCTCGCCAAAGGAACGGAAATCGCCAGCGCCACGTACGGCGTGCCGCCCGAACATCTGCGGTGCTTCGTGCACTACCCGCCTCAGTTTTACCACTTCCACGCGCACTTCACGCACGTCCTCGTGGATTTCGGCGTCGCCACGGAACGCGCGCACCTCCTAGAGGACGTCATCGAGAACATCGAACGGGACGGGACGCACTACGGGAAGGTAGGCCTGACCATGCGCATGGGAGAGCGGGACGGGCTGTGGAAACGGTTCCAGGAAACCAAAAAAAGGAAAGCCACCGAGTGATGCGGTTTTAGACTAGTCTAGGAGGTAGCGAAGGCTGAGTCTTGTCACATGTAGGCACGTCGCCACACCACGTGTAAAATTGTGAGTAGCGAGCGAGCGAGTAGTCGAAACAACCCCCTGTGTACGGTAACGAATTCCATGTATTTCAGTCACCACCAACCGCGCTTCCGGTCGCTCGCTATAAACGACCCGAGATTCGCAAAGTCGCTTATTCATCCTCCTCCTCCGCGGCATCACCCCCCTTCGACGCCTGCGCCGCCTGGCGCTTGCGCTTGACGCGCCCTGGGCGGCCGCCACCGAGGGGCGAGTTCAGGGCGAAGTCGATGTGCTTCTGCGAGTCCGTTCGGACCAGGAAAGAAGGCACGTTGACGATTTGCTTGCCGACGCGAATGTGCCTTTGGCGAATCAAAACGCGCGCGTGGTGCACGGACTTCGCGAGGCCGAGCTTGAACACCAGGGTCTGCAAACGGCGCTCCAGGAACGTGTCCGCGTTCAGCGCGAGCACGTAATCGAGCTTGTCCTGGTCCTCATCCTGTGGAGAAAAGGGTGGGGGGTCATGATGGTTAGATCGGATTCGACGCAAAGGGTATTTCGCAGTGAAAGCGCTCGCTGGACCCTAGGAATGCCGGACGCGAATGCCGGCGACGTGTGTCCGTGTGCGTGCGCGACCTTCCGCGACGCGCGTATCCACGGCGTTTACTATCTATGATGTGTGCGTGTTTGCGGCACTTGACGTACCAGAAGACCGTAGCGGTACATGCGGCGCATGATAGCCTCGCCTTCGAAGATGCGCTTGGGGTCCTTCTCATCTAAGGTGAGCAGCACGCGGGCAGCGTTGCGAAGCTTGTTCAGCGCGAACTGCACGCGCCAGAGCTCGCGCTTGTTCCGCAGGCCGAATTCCCCGACGGTCTTCAGCTCATTGTCGAGACGCTCCTTCTCGAACGGACGACGGGGCTTCTTGAAGGTCTTGGAGTCTGTGGGGTGGGGGGGATGGGGACGCCGGTCAGGTGATGGGCTTCGGGAAAAAGCAATAGCCATCGCGATGGCGTAAAAAACCCTAGACACGGGTCACCGCGGATGCGGCCACGCGACACGACGCGAGCGCGGTGTACGAACACAGGGCAATGGCGAGTACTTACAGCTCCGGTAGTACGTAGCAGAAGGCATTTTTGCTGGCGGTCGCTGTTCCTAAGCGCCGACCAAAGAGACAGGGAGGGTGCGCGTCGCGGGCGTCAAGACCCGATCCGCGAAGCGCGAAACGGAAGCGAAAGTGGTTTCCGGGGAGAGTTATTAACTCGCTGATTTCCCCGTATTAGCCCATAGGCACTTATAATTGACCGAACCAGTTTGGGTCCATTATTTGGTTTCGTCTCGTTCAAGAACCGGGCACACGAGCAGGGAGGCTCGCCACGCGCTCGGGCGCACGACCCCGACAGGACCGGCACTCGGGGCCGCGCGCTCGTCGAGAAGGGAGAGACGGGCACTGGTGGGGGTGCGGGGCGTTCGCGTTGTGGTGGCGCGAGTGACGACCGTGTCGTTTGGTGGTTGTTTTGCGGTTCATTCGTCCGGTGATTGATTTGCGCGCGCGCCCAAATTGGGAACATCCGACCGCCAGTCCGTGCGGTGCCTGCCCCTATGTCCAAGCTCACCGACGAGTTATGGGCGAAGCGCCTGGCTGACGCGGCTCGAGATGGCAAGCTGAACATCTCGTACATGGACCTTCCCTGTCTTGAGACGTCTCGTGTTCTGGAGATCGTGGGGAAGATTCCCAATCTGGTAGAGCTTGATTTGCGTTCCAACGACCTCACCGATCTGCCGCCCGAGCTGGCGACGCTGCGACACCTGCGCAACGTGAAGCTCACGTACAACAAGTTCGAAACAATCCCTGTTGTGTTGACGAAACTAAAACGGCTAACCTCGCTGAACATGGGCGGGTGTTTGCTACGGGACGTGGGCGCCTTGGTTGGGGATCTGGGAAAAAAAGTAACCGATTTGGACCTCAGCGGGAACCGCATACAATCGGTCCACGCGAACATAGCGCTTTGTTCACAAATAACGTACTTGAACCTTGAGAACAACTCCATCGCGTTTTTACCGGAAACCATGGGCACAATGACCGCCCTGCAAGTCCTGGATTTAAGCAACAACGCCCTCGGGAGTTTGCCCGACTCGTTCGGCGGTTTGACCGGGTTGCGCCGAATAGAGGTGAACAACAACGCCCTCACGGACCTGCCGCCGAGCATGGGGCACCTACGTGATTTGAAAGAATTCGACGTGCGGTACAACGAGCTACGTGAGCCGGGCAAAACCAAAGCGATTGGGCCGCTTGCGGGGCTGCTGCAGTTCCTGCGAGACGAAGGTAAGGGCCTTTCCCATTCAACACATTCCGCCTCCCTGATTGCCCATACAATACTGACTTTTCTTTTTACAATCTCAGAACAGCGGTTGGTTCAGGAAGAAATCGAGCGCCTGAAACCGATCGCGTCCCAGGACGGCCGGTATCTGCGGTACCGAACCAAGATCGACGCGAAAGGCGGCGAGGACGGCAACGGCGGGCCGAGCGACATGAACGACGCGCGGCCGTACCTGCGCAACAAGCACTCGTTAACCGCAGGCGCGAACCACTTACTAATTTTCGGCGGAACCCTGTCCTACCACGACAAGCGATGCACGAACGACTTGTTCACCATAAACCTGGACCGGATGGTGTGGCGCAAGGTCCGGCCGAAAGGCCAAAAGCCGTGCGAAAGGGACGGGCACGCGGCTGTTTTCGACACAGCGCAACGCCGGCTGCTGATTTTCGGAGGGAAGAGCAAGGAAAAAAAAAGACTGGACGACCTGTTTGCGTATTACCTGGACGAGGACCGCTGGGTACGGCTCTCGCCCGACGGCCGGCGGCCGGACGCGCGGGAAAGCGCTTCCTTGGTATCGGTGGACAAAAACACCTCGGTGCTGTTCGGCGGGAAAGGCAACGGCCAGAGGTTCAACGACGTGTGCGTGTTGGACATGTCCAGTAAGGACTGCAGTTGGCACACGTCCGTCACGTCCGGGCCCGCGCCGACGCCGCGGCAAGACGTCGCCATGGCAAGCGCGAACGGCGTGGTGTACGTGCACGCGGGTAGGGATAACTTTGTGCGCGACGATTTGTACTCCCTGGACATGACCGACAAAGCGAACCCTGTTTGGGAGTTGCTAGTGGAGAACGGCCGGAAACCCGCGCCGTGCTACGGCCACGTCTTGGCCTGCGTCGACGGCAAGGTGTTCACCTTTGGCGGGTTCGACGAGTTAGGCGGGCAGTGCTCGAAAGTGTATCGGCTGGATTTCACGGAGGACTTACTTTCGGTCGCGGTGGCGGTTGACAAGTCGGACGGCGAATGGACGGAGATGGAGAGTGATTTGAACTTGAACGAATCGCGAATCGGTGCCATTTCGCCTGACGGTACTCTGCACGTGCTACAGGTGGGAAGCAAACGCAGCGAAGCGGATAGCGCGACTTCGGGCGAGGAGATGTTTTGGGACTGCTACAAGGTTGGCGAGGTTTTGGATTTCGACGATCGCGTTTTGCGGCCGGAGGATTTGGTGCCTCAGAACGGCAAGAAACTGAGGGTGGAACACGCGACGCAAAGTAAGGGCAAGGCGTACCCACCGAAAATTCGCGCGAGGCTGGTGAAGAACACGGAGGAGGAGCAGAAAATGCTCGCCTACGTCGCCGAGTTCAAAAACAAGTTTGCCGAGTTTTACCCGAACCGGCGTTCGTTACTTTTGTTCGCCCCGAACGAGTGCGGCGTCCCGAAGTTCGTGTGCACCACGGTCAGGCCGTCCAAGCTCGATTACACACAGTTGTACGACTTAACCCCGTGTTGCGAGTTCGTGGCGAACTACTTGGAGTACGAACAACTGGAGTCGCCCCTCCTGTTTCCCAAATCCCTCCCGTCGCCGTACACGGTGATGGAGTGGCAAGCCGGCGATTGTTTTGACCTCGCCACCACGCTTTGCTCGCTCCTCACCGGCGTCGGGTTCGACGCGTACGTATGCGTAGGGTACGCCCCGAAGCGAATCACGCATTGCGACCAGACCGGGGAGACGTGCTCGGTGCTCGAGTTGGAGGAAACACAAAGAGTCAAGGCGACGTATGCGAAAGCGCACGCGCCCGTTCCGGAGAAGAAGCAAAGCAAGTACCAAGTGAAACAGCTCATCAACTTGACGTCGAGTTTGGAACTCGCGGATGCGAAAAACGCGCGCGCGGAGGCGAAAAAGGCCAAGGAAGCGATGCGGGTTTTGAAGAAACTGGAGCGGGAAGAGCGGGTGAAGCAAGCGGTGGCAGAGGCTGCCGCCGCGGACGCGCTTGAAGCGGAGACGGCCGCGGCTGCGGCCGACGCTGCCGCCGCGGCGAGTCCGGGAAAGAAGCGCCCCGAAACCGAAACCGGAACCGTTTGCGCCGAGGGTGCCGCCGAAAATGCCGACTGCGAAAACGGCCACCCCGTTTCCCCCGCCGCGGATTCCCATCAGGAGCACGCTTTGGAGGCTGTCCCTGAGACGAACGACGAGGGCGAAACCGGGGAGGAAATGGAGGGGGACGAACCCGACCCCACGAACGTGGGTACCTCGGGCCCGAGCTCCGAATCCTACGCCGCGTCGACACGACCGGTCTCCGCGGTTGACCCTGCAGTGGAGGAAGCGCGTCTTGACGCGAAGCACGAGGGCAAGCGCGTGCACGCGTGGGTTTTGGTTCGCGCGGGCGCGCGGGAAGTGGCCGAAACCGTGTTCGTGGAGCCCACCACCGCGCGGACGTACAACGTGAACGCGTCGCCGTACCAAGGCCTGGAGGCGGTGTGGAACCATCTCAATTTGTGGGTCAACAAACAGGTACGGCCGGAGGGCGTTTCACCAAATCCAGGCACCTACGTTTGCCGATTGTCCGCCCGTAATTGCTCATACACGCGGCCTTACAAGACGTTTGACCTTTATTTTACAATCACAGCGCGGCACGACGGTTGGCGCGCCGCACCAGCCGCTTTTAGGCATGGCGTTTGACTTGGACGACGACGCGCGGTGGGAGGCGTGCCTCGAGGTTGATACCATCGAAGTTCCGCTCCACTTCGGGGAGGATGACGAGATAGTGGACGAGGAGTCCACGCCTGGCGGCGGCGAGACGCTTGTTGTGGTGGAGACGCCTGCGACGGGGAAGGACCCGGACCCGGACCCGAAGGACGACCTCGATCCGGGTGAGGAGGAGGACAAAAAAGAGAATGACGACGAAGCGGGCGACGACGACGCGTCGCGGGTTTCGGGAACCGACGCGACGCAGACTGGGGACCACGGCGGTGACGCAGCTGATCCTCTTCCCGAGGTGGAAGACGGTCAGCCACCTGAAACGCCCGAGAACGAGTACCTGGACCACGACCCCAACCTCGTGACGGTTGATATGCCGGTTTCCTGGGTCCCGAAGCTGCGCGTGTCGCAGGAAAACTTCGACACGCGGTGTCCTCGGGGGCACAAGCTCGTGCGGTACGCCGGGGCGACGCACGAGATGTTCGCATTGTTTGGCCCGTGCAAGCGCTGGGACGGCCTTGTCGAGCGTCTGTGCGTGTTTCAAGACCTCGATTGCGTGGTGCTTAAGCAGGAGCGAACGGTTTTTAACAGACGAAAGGATTGTTTGCTGGAGCGAAGACACGGGTTCTTGGGGGACGAAAAAACCCTTCTCGAACGCTTCGCCCCAGGCGCCGCGTTCGGCGTCGACACCACGGAACTTTTAATCGACCGCGAGCGGCACACCGTTTTTTTTCCCGGAGGAAGGGTTGACGGGTTACGCACGCGCCACGAAGTATTCGGTATAAAAATGTGTGAAACGTTTTCAGGGAGGGACGATTTCTTGGTGGAAAGAAAGGTCACCTACGACGCCGAGGAAACCGGGCTCCGGGCGGCGGAGGCGCTGGCGCTTGTCCGCGCGAAGGACGCCGCGGAAACTGCTTCCGCGGCGGGTGGCGGCCATAAGAAAAAGAACAAGAAAACGCAAGCGCCGCCCCCGCCTGTGCTTGCCAAGGTGACGCAGAAGTTTTTGTTACCCGACATTTCGCTTCTTCAAGAAAAGAGACGGAGGGAAGACCCGGACGGCGCTCCCGTACCGCCGGCGCAACACTGGCTGAAAAAACGCGTGTTTGACTTGAAAAACGGAACCGTCAAGTGCCACTATCACTTCGGTGAAGGCACCGCCACCGCGAACGTGTCAGTGTTTCATAAGGACGGCACCCCGTGCGAGCTAACCATCGTGGACCCGGCGGCTGACAGGCCGAATGACACGCAAATCGCGGAGACGTTTCACAAACACCGTCTCGCGGAGAAACGGTGCGTGGCGGACGTGCGGGACGTGGAGCACGAAGCCGACGAGATCGTGAAAAATAGGGCAAAGGAGGAACAGCAAATCGAGCTTTTGCTGGGGTACTACGACGCGCACAGGGTGAAGATAGAGGACGACGACGAGGAGGAGGTGTTGGTTACCAAAAAATTCGACTACCTCTCGCCGTTCATGCCGCCGCTTTTGGCGGGGGAGAAAATGAGCGCCAACGAAGCGTCTGTTGCGCGAACGCAAGCGCTCGCGAACTTGGCCGAGGAGCTTTCCACTCGAAGGGAGATTATCAAAAAAAGACAGGACGACACAAACGCAGTGGCGGGGAAACGCACCGCGCAGTACAAAAGAGACGCTGATTTGCGCACGGAGAAAGAGGAAGCGGCGTACCGCGCGGCGCTCGAAGACACCGCGTTTACGTTGCGTTTGCTGGAGCAACGCCGAAAAAGGCACGACGCGAACGCGGAGCGCAAGGTCGGGGAGTTGGAGAACACGATGCGCAGTGACCCGCGGATGGCCGCGATGTACGCCTAGGGTAGGTGAAATACTTATTTACCCGCCCGCGGGTACAACGAACAATGACTATTTTTTTTAACAAACAACGAGCCACTGGCTAGTACACTATCCACAATGACTGGTACCTCAAACGAAACGGCGTATTGAAGTCTATCGAAACAGCGTTTTGAACTGCATGCACTCCCACATCTGGCTCGCCTTCCCCCGGTTCTCCCCCCCCAGCTCCTCCGCCCACTGCGCGTCGCTGACGCGCATTCCAGGCGCTTCCTGGCTCTTGTCAAAGTAGGAGAAGAAAATCAAGCACTCCCACACGCCCTTCAGGCCCGCGAAGTGCACGACAAAGTCGCCCGAGACGTACCACGGCAGGAGCGAGTTGAACACGCACTGGTTGACTATTTTCGAGTGCCGCCGCACTTCCGCGGCGCCTGAATACGGCGCGGTGCCGCGCACGGAAACCTGCTTGCTCCACGGGTCGGTGTGGAACAGCCGGTGAAACGCGCGTTGTTCGTAGTGAAACAAGTACGCGCCTTTCACTAAATCATCCTGCGATTGTAAAAAAGAAATGTCAGTAGTGTGTATGGGCAATCAGGGAGGCGGAATGTGGTGGGTGGGAAATACTTACCTGCGCCCAGAGTTCGTCCAGAAAGAAAAAGCTCCACGGCGCGTTCCTCACCAGCCACACCCCCGAGTTCACGCCGTTGTGGTCGGCGCCAATAACCTGGTCCACGGTGTTGTCCGCGATCTCCTCCAGCCGGACCGTGGGGTTCATGATGAGGGTATCCACGTCAATAAAGAGCACCCAGTCGTACCGCGGGAGGTGTTTTCTCATTTCCAAAATTTTGCTCCAAGCCGCCGGGCGCGTCGGGTCCGCCGCCGTCCGCGAAACAATCAGGTCGTACCCGTGCAAGTCGCAGTACCGCCGTTTGTTCGCCGCACTCGCGGCGCAGATGTACCCGGCGTTGGCGTCGCACAGGGTTAAAACCGCGAACCGAGCGCCCTCGGTTTGTTCGTGTTTTTTGCCGCCGCCGCCGAAACCAGACTCGAAACCAGACCCCACGCTCCCCACGCCAACCACGTCCGTCGCCGTCGCGAGCGCGAGCGCGCTCACGCTGGTGCCCTCGTTCCGGTCGGGACGATTTTGCGTGTCCGTGTCGTTCTCCGTGTCGTCGTCCGTGTCGCCGATAACGACCGCACCCGCGGAATAACCATCGCCACGCTGTTCAATCACCACGTCGCGGGTCGGGAAGGATCGGGACCCGTCGCTCCTTCGCGGTCGCGCGCTCGCCGTCCCGCCTCGCGGTCCCACCCGCCGCCCCCCCCCCGGCCCGTCCGCGGTCGTGTCGTCGTCCCCTCCACGCACAGACGTTCCTCGAAGCGACCGCCCGGTCGTCGTTTTGTATTCGCGCGTTTGGTTGTAAGTTTCGTTGTACGTTTCGTCGTCAGTCACTCTCAACGACCTGCCTCGTCCCGCGCGTTTCGTCGTCGCCTCGATCTTCGCGCCGTCGTCCACGTCCTTCGGCGAGACTCGGCGCGCCAGGGGCGCCAAGAACGGATCCACCGGAGGCGTACCCACACCACACGGAATCGGCCTGTGACTCTCCAGGGGGTGGTACCAGTACCGGTTCAAACCCGCTTTCACGAAAAACGAGAGCTGATACGCGGTGCGGCCGAAGTAGTAAAACAAAACGCACGCAAACAAAACGCGCGCGCTCCACTTGACCCGGGTTCTCCACTTGCCCTTCCGTAACCCGCCTCGCCACGCGTGCGCGCCACTCCACGCGCGCGTCCGGAAGCCACTCTTTCCCGTGACGTCGCTGTCCCGGTGGTGCGGGGAAAAGCGGGAAGTCCCCGGGACGGGTGACCGCGACCCGGGGGACTTGCGCTCGGGGAACCCATCCGATCCCGGACCCGCGCTGCCGATCGGGGAAGGGATCTCCACCGATTGTATCACCGCGCCTCTGCGCTCGGACAAACGGTGCGTCTCGCTGCCGCCCAAATTCCGCACGCTGGACGACCGCCGGTCCGCGCCCGCGAAATCAAGGGTAGGCATGAACTCGCCAGAAGCCTCGCGATTCAAACCCCACTTCGGGCTCGCCGAAGGGCGGTCCATGCCAGCGGGATACGGATGCTAGTACCGGTGCCGTTCGGACAAGAACACCACACAACCAGATCTGCTGGGTGCCGCACCGCGGACGGATGGCGTGCTTCGGCGCGCCGTGCCGTGTGAAACGCGCGCGCGTCAGAAAACCCGCCACCGCCTTCGAAGCCACCGCCGAGCCTCGCGGCGCACAGGGGTCGCGCGCGCCCGTCGCACTGCGGCCTGTTTGGAGTTTCTGGCGTGTGCCCTTTCACGAATCCGTAGTCGTCAGTCCACGTTATGATATTGTTCGAAGCAGCGCAGACAAAGGAATTTTTGCAAAGACCCGCTCGGCGCGCGAACGGAACGCGTTTCAGGTGATATCCCCCCACACGTCATTTTCCCACATAGTCGGGTGATGTCGATTCATCTACACTATTAATACTGTGCCGTGTCTCTGCTAGGAATACCGGCCGGCACACGGACCTCACAACACTACAACTCTCCCCGCGCGTGTCTCGTGATGTGCGGCGCGTACAGGCCTTGCGCGGTGAACGCCGCTGCGGCGAGCGCGGCGATCGCGAGGGTGACGCACCACCCCAGGAGTATTCGGCTGAGGAGTCGCCAGTTCACCCCCCCCGACCCTTCAAGCATCGCCACCCCCGTCGTCGCCCCGACCTGGCAGTGCGTCGTGGAGAGGGGGATGCCGTACTTCGTGCCGATCAACACCACGAGCGCGGCGCCGAGTTCGATGCACAACCCTCTGGACGGGGTTATTTTCGAAAGCCGCATGCCGATTTGTTTGATGATGTTCTTCCCCAAACTCGCCAGGCCAAACACCAGCCCGAACCCGCCTAGCACCAGCACCCAGACCGGCACCGAAACGTCAACAGTGGTTTCGCCGGTTCGGTAAATACCCCAGATCGCGGCGAACGGACCGCACGCGTTCGCCACGTCGTTCGCGCCGTGCGCGAAGGAATCCACGCACGCAGTGAACACCTGAAGGTACGTCAGGGTCATTTCGGTTTGCGCGTCGAACATCTCCGCGTTGGCGTGGATGCTACGGACGGTGTCGTCGTCGTTCTCCACCACGGATTTCGTGGTTTCTGTGTACCGAGGTACTAGCTGAGGTAAGGCCCACTCCCGCAACCCGTAGTGACACCCGAAATCTGTCCCGCCGCCGCTTGAGTGCGCGCTCACTTCGCTCGTGTCCACGGAACCGCTGGAAACGTTCCGGTTCGTGCCGAAACCGCCTTGGAACGACGTGAACGAGTCCCGACGCTCGCCGCGAAAATCGC
>Ga0302131_1000517_pt1 | contig 23297 bp, 28 predicted proteins | sample CB9_20m_MG_FD_203105 | JGI IMG/M metagenome (GOLD analysis project Ga0302131, IMG submission 203105) | Marine microbial communities from Western Arctic Ocean, Canada - CB9_20m | ecosystem: Environmental > Aquatic > Marine > Oceanic | place: Canada: Western Arctic Ocean | collected 2017-09-19
ACTTTACACATTCTTGCAACTATGAAATGACCGTACTCATGAATAGTAACTAGAACGCCTAAGAGGACTAAAAAGGATGCTATGTATATTAGTGCTGTCATAATTATTTTAAGTGAAGGATTTTACCACCTTCTCTGCCTCCTTGCGTGATTGATTGTCTATTTCGTAGATTGCCTCTATGCTTAAATTATTAGACAAAGGCATCAAGTCAAAAGTTCTATAAATAACATCATAGATTTGACTAAACTTTATCTTGTCTTCTAGAAAGCTCGCTACTGCGATTTCGTTTGCAGCATTAAAGACAGTTCCAGAAGAGCCTCCAGAATTACATATCTCTCTAGCTATATTAACTACATGAGCCCTATCTTCAGGGAAGTCTTGGAATGAAAGATTTAGGGAAGAAAAGTCTATTTCTAAGAAGTTAATAGGTAATCTATTTATTCCAGAAAGTGCGTGAGATATTGGAACTCTCATGTCAGGGTTGCTCATCTGACATATGCTAGACCCATCGATATAAGTAACAATTGAATGAACTATACTCTGAGGGTGAACAACTAACTTAAAGAGCTTTTCATTTAAATCAAAAAGGTATTTAGCCTCAATAAGCTCAAGACATTTATTAACAAGTGTTGCTGAATCTATTGATATCTTTGATCCCATTTCCCAGTTAGGATGCTTCAGAGCTTGTTCCTTAGTTACCATTCCAAGTTCATCTAGAGACTTATTAACAAAAGGCCCTCCAGATGCAGTAATAATAATTTTGGAAACATCTTCTTTAGCCCTCTCTCCAACTAAACATTGAAAAATTGCATTATGTTCACTATCTATGGGTATTACGTTAGTATTAAATTCTTTGGCCAACGGTAAAATTATATCCCCAGCAACAACTATGCTTTCTTTGTTTGCAAGAAGTATAGTTTTTCCAGTTTTAGCAGCCATTAGGGTTGTCTCAAGACCTGAAAACCCAGATATCGCTGAGATAATTACATCTACTAAAGGGTCATTTAATAAATTATGAAGTTCATCTTTTCCGGATAGAATTTCTGTCTTAAAATTAACTTTTTCAACTAGCTTTTTTTGATGGTTAGAATTTTCTAAATAAGCATAATCAGGGAAGAATTTATTAGCAATATCTGAGGCTTTATCGATATTTGAATTAAACGCCATTCCATAAAGATTTAAACTTTCTGGATTTTGAGAAATAACATCAAGCGCACTATCACCAATGCTTCCCGTTGCCCCAAGTAATAGTATATTTTTCATTAGGCAAAATAGTTGATTAACATAACAAGAATGGGCATAGAAGGGAGATGTGAATCTATTCTATCCAAAATACCTCCGTGACCTGGGAGGATTGATCCTGTATCTTTAACCCCGCTTTGTCTTTTAAGGAAGCTAAAAAAGTAATCCCCGGCAAAGGAAAAGAAAGATCCAATAATCAACAAAGGGATAATAATCCAGTTGAGATTTAGTAGAAAAGATAGAAATACTCCGAACAACCCTGCTCCAATTACTCCTCCAATAAAACCTTCAACTGTTTTATTTGGGCTAATATTTTTCAACAAAGGTGTTTTACCTAACGCGGAGCCAATCAAATAAGCCGAGCTATCGGAGATAGCTGAATTAAAAACAATAATTAAAAAAAGATAGAAATTAGATACTGCTAAAAAACTATCATGGTTTACAAGAAAAATTGAACTAGCCAAAAACCCCAAAGGGAGTAATGATCTTAAAAGTGTATTATCAAAAGAAATATTTTTAAATTTATCTAACTTATTCAAAATTAAGCAGGTACTAAAAAAGACCCACAGCATAGAAATACTCAAGGTATAAAGAAATAAAAATTTAGATGAAAATGCTAGAAAGAGAGCTAAAAATATAAGAATTGAAATAACGTCCAAGGTGAAGCTTTTGTCTTGAGAGTTAGCTCTCCATTCCGAAATTGCAAGAATGGTTATGGCAATAATAGCCGCATAGAAAAAATATAAATTTTCTAAATAAATTAAGATGACTAGAGGCATGATTATCCCCAATCCAGTTAATGATCTAGTTATAAACTTTGATTTAAACTCTTTTTCCAAACCTTCTACTCACTTTTTTGAAATTTGCTATACATTTAATAAAATCTTCTTTTGAAAAGTCTGGCCAGTACTTATCAACAAATAATATTTCTGAATAAGCGACTTGATATAAAAGGAAGTTGCTTATTCTTCTATCGCCTCCGGTTCTGATTAATAAATCAATATTGCTTACTGGAGAGCAGGAGTATTCATTTACAAGATCTTCATTTATATCTGATAGTTGAATTTTTCCTTGCTGGACTCTGGAAGAAATTTCTTTTGTTAAGTCTACAATATCCTGCCTGCCTCCATAACCAAGAGCGACATTTAATTGTAATGACGGATTTTCTGAAAATGTAGCATTTTCAGCTTCTTTAATTTTTTTTATTATCTTTTCTCCGAAGTCATTTGTATGACCGAAGAACTTTAGCTTAACTTTTTGCTCTTTAAGTTCAGGTACTTGGTCTTCAATGGCCTTGAGTACTAATTGTTTTATTGCCTCTATTTCAGGCTTTGGTCGAGACCAATTCTCAGAACTAAATGCATATAGTGTTAATGAATCAATATTTTGCCTTATAGATTCCTCAACTATAACCCTAACAACCTCAACTCCTTGTTTGTGGCCTTTACTAACATTCAAAGAGTTAGCGATAGCCCATCGACCATTGCCATCCATGATAATTGCAATATTTTTAGGAGTTTTTTGAGAGATTTTTTTGATTATATTAGCCATGATTGGCTATCTAAATTTCTAATAAGTCAGATTCTTTATTTTTCAGCTCTAAATCTACAAGACCTATAAATTTATTAGTTTCTTTTTGAATAAGATCCTCTAGGCGCTTAAGATCATCTTCAGAAATATCTCCAGCTGACTGGCTTTCTTTAGCTTCTTGATTAGCATCTCTTCTTCCATTTCTAATAGAAACCCTTGCATTTTCAGCTTCAGATCTAGCTTGCTTGATATAATCCTGTCTTGTCTCTTCCGTTAAAGTAGGCATCGTAACTCTTATTAGGTCTGATGAGGTGCTAGGATTTAGACCTAGATTTGCATTCATAATGGCTTTTTCTATTTCAGGTATTAAGCTTTTATCCCATGGCGAGATGACTAATGATCTACCCTCTTCAACATTAATATTTGCCGCTTGGTTTAAAGCTGTCAAGTTACCGTAGTAGTCAATTTTTACATCATCCAGTAAAGATGGATTAGCTCTACCTGTTCTAATTTTATTGAACGCTTGATGAAGTGATGAAAGTGATTTATCCATTCTCTCGGAAGTCTTGTTGATTAAATCATTCATATTATGATATTAACGTACCTATTTTCTCACCGCAAACTATATCTTTCAAAGCATTTGGAGTATTAACATTAAAAACTCTAATTGGTAGATGATGGTCTCTTGCGAGTGTTAGCGCAGTAGCATCCATTACCTTTAAATTTTTTGATATAGCTTCGTCAAATGATAATTCTGGATAAAATTTTGCATTTTTGTTTATTTCAGGATCTGCATCGAAAACGCCATCGACTCTTGTTGCTTTAAGCATTAGTTCAGATTGAGTCTCAATTGCTCGTAGGCATCCAGCTGTATCTGTTGTAAAGAATGGATTACCTGTTCCTGCTGTGAAAATAACAACATACCCATCACTTAGAAGTTGAATCGCAAGTCTTCTATCATAATGCTCGACCAATCCACCCATAGGTATAGCAGACATTACTCTAGTTTTTATACCAGCTCTTTCTAAAGAATCTCTTAAGGCAATACCATTCATGACTGTTGCAAGCATGCCCATATGGTCGCCTGCAACTCTGTCCATTCCAGCTTTGCTTAATTTCTCACCTCTAAAAAGATTCCCCCCGCCAATAACTATACCTATTTGAGCACCAAGCTCTGTGCAAGACCCAACTGAAGAGGCCATGCTATCTAGGATTTTAGGATCTATGCCGTGCTCGTCATCACCAGCAACAGATTCTCCGCTAAATTTTACGAGGATTCTTTTGTGTGAAAGTGTAGACATTAAATTATTTTAACTGTTCAGCTACCTCATCGGCAAAACTCTTAGTTGAGACCTCAATTCCTTCACCCACCTTAAGTCTACTGAAAGATTCAATTTTTGCATTATTAGCTTCTAGTAATTTTTCAATAGAGATATCTGGATCTTTAACAAATCCCTGGGACATCAGCGAGACTTCAGATAAAAATCTATTTAGCTTACCTTCAATCATTTTTTCCATGATTTCTTGAGGTTTTCCAGATTCTTCTGCTTGAACTAAATATATTGCTTTTTCTCTTTCAAGAACCTGAGGATCAATATCATCCTGGGACAGACATAATGGATTAAAGGCTGCAACGTGCATTGCAATATCCTTTGCAAGAGACTCGTCTCCACCAGAAACAACTACAAGAGCTCCAAGCTTGGAGTCTGAATGAAGATAAACTCCTGCACTCATTCCTGAGCCAATACTTACTGTTTGAAGTCTTCTTAATTGAATATTTTCACCAATGGTTTGGATTAAAGCCTTTCTTTTTTCTTCAATATCTGAGTTTTCAAATTCAGAGATATCATCAACTTTTTTAGATGATATGTAGTTATGAACTTCATCTGTAAAAGCTATGAAATTAGCATCTTTGATTGCGAAGTCGGTTTCAGAATTTATTTCTATTAAAGTTGCGAAGTCATCACCTTGAGAGGTTCTTAAGATACCATCTGCCGCAACTCTAGAAGCTTTTTTCTCAGCTTTTAATGCGCTATTTGATCTTAATAAATCTAATGCTTTTTCGATATCTCCGTCGCATTCAACAAGTGCTTTTTTGCACTCCATCATAGCAACACCTGTCATATCTCTTAACTCTTTTACTTGAGATGCTTTAACTTCCATTTTTACTTTTCTTCCTTTTCTTTTGGTTCCTCAACTGCAACTTCCTCAACTGCAACTTCCTCAACTGCAACTTCTTCAACTGCAACTTCTTCAACTGCAACTTCTTCAACTGCAACTTCCTCAACTGCAACTTCCTCAACTGCAACTTCTTCAACTGCAACTTCTTCAACTGCAACTTCTTCAACTGCAACTTCTTCAACTGCAACTTCTTCAACTGCAACTTCTTCAACTGCAACTTTTTCAACTGCAACCTCTGTGACTGCTTCGACTGCCGAGGCTTTCTCAGCTGCAATTTCTTTTTTGATTGTCTGGATAACTGGAGATTCTTTATCTTGCTTTGGAGAATATCCTTTTGAAGATTCTAGTCCTCTAGCACAAGCATCTGCAATAACTTTTGTGATCAGTCTAACCGATCTAATTGCATCATCATTTCCAGGAATAACCATATCAATTCCATCTGGGTCTGAATTTGTATCTACTAAAGCTATAACAGGTATTCCCATTTTTCTAGCCTCTAAAACTGCAATCTTTTCATACTTTACATCTACAACAAAAATAGCATCTGGAAGACCTTTCATATCTTTAATACCACCAACGCTAGCTTCTAGTTTTGTATGTTCCTTCTGCATGTCTACTGCTTCTTTTTTTATTAGCTTTTCTATTTTTCCAGAGGAGACCATTTCTTCTATATCTTGAAGTCTTCTAACAGAGCCTCTGATAGTTTTCCAATTTGTTAATGTTCCGCCTAGCCATCTCTTATTTACATAAGGAAGTCCGAGAGCTGTCGCTTCTTCTTGAATTGTTTTGCTTGCTGATCTTTTTGTACCAACAAATAGGACTTTGTTACCTTTTGAGCATATATCTTCAACCTTAGATGCTGCAGCATTGATTTGCTCCAGAGTTATATCAAGATTGATAATGCTTATTTGTTTTCTGGTATCAAAAATATATTTTTCCATTTTTGGATTCCAAAATCTTTTTTGATGACCGAAATGAACACCTGCATGAAGCAGGTCTTTTACTGTGACTATACTCATTTTAATTTTCCTTTGGGGTTATTCTCCAATCCCTTTAAAGTTGACTCAATTGAGCACCCCAACTTTAAGATTCTAGGACCTTCGTGTTTAAAGTTCGTGTATTCTATAGAAAAAAGGCTTTGATTTAAAGCTATTCTGCATTAAAAAAATCTTCTAACTCATACATTTTTGGAGATCTAGAAGAGATTAACTTTGAAATTTCTATAGCCCCCTCTGCAAAGACCTTTCTTGAAAGAGCTTCATGCTTAAATTCTATGTAATCAGAATCACTAGAAAAAATAACTTTATGAATTCCAAATATGCCCTCAACCCTTTTAGATTCGATATTTAATGATAAAATATTATTAGCTATATCAGCTATTTCAATAACTTTTTTAAGTTCTAAAGCTGTTCCAGAAGGAGAGTCAACTTTTTCGGTATGGTGAACTTCTTCAATAGTGCAGCTGAGCTTGTTATTGTTTGATTCAAGAAAGTCTTGAATTGATTTCTTTATTATAAAAATCCCTTTACTCATATTAAAGGCTAGTAATATTGGTATTTTTTTTGAAGCTTTTTTAATAACCCTCAATTCGGCTTGATTGAATCCAGTTGTGCCTATTACCATAGGGATATTATTGTCTAAACAATCTTCTAGAATATTTAATGTTGATGAGGGTCTAGAAAAATCAATTAACACATCTGCATATTTAATATTCTTATCATGAATGAGGTTAAGATCATTTTGCTGAATAGCAATATCTGCAATAGACGACCCCATCTTTCCAGATAGTCCATTTATAAAGACCTTAATCATATCAATCTTGTTTTTGACTTGAGGCTTTAATAAATGATTCAGTGCCTGGATAATTTTTTGATTGGTTTAATGAATCAGTAAATTCTTTTAAAAGTTTTGTCTGTTTTTTGTCTAGATTTGATGGAGTTTCTACAATAACTCTACATAAAATATCTCCCCTCCTAGGGTCTCTGACAACAGCAGCTCCCTTGCCTCTAATCCTAAAGATCTTTCCAGTCTGAGTTTGAGATGGAATTTTTAAAGATAAAGTACCCTCTAGAGTTGGAACTTTAATTGACCCACCTATGACTGATATTTCAAATGGAATTGGAGTTTCAAGATATAGGTCCTTACCTTCTCTTTCAAAAACTGGACTTTCATTGACTCTAATTGCTACAAAAAGATCTCCTGATTGACCTCCTTTTTCCCATTCTCCCTCTCCAGTTAACCTAACCTTATCTCCATTATCAACACCAGCAGGTATGTTCACTGAAAGAGTTTTATTTTCTTTAGTGGCGCCAATACCCCTACAAGGCTTACATTGATCCTTTATAATTTGTCCGGATCCAGAACACGCTGGGCAGGCCTGTTGAACAGAAAAAAAACCTTGCTGCATTCTCACCTGACCAACTCCATTACAACTAGAACAAGAAATAGGACTTGATCCATCTGCGGCACCACTTCCATTGCAATCACTACATGATTTATGGGATGGTATTTTTATCTTTTTTTGAATTCCAAGAACTGCTTCTTTCAAGGAAAGATCCATATTATATTGAAGATCTGAACCTCTTCTAGTTCTTCTTGATGAAGATCTAGTTCCGAAAACATCACCGAAAATATCACCAAAAATATCATTAATATTTACATCATTGACATTTGGTCCTCCGCCATTCATTCCATCAACACCAGCATGGCCGTATTGATCATAAGCTGATTTTTTCTGGTCATCTGAAAGAATGTCGTAAGCTTCTGCAGATTCTTTAAATTTAGAAGAAGCATCGGGACTATCTGGATTTCTATCTGGATGATATTTCATGGCCTTCTTTTTAAAGGCTTTCTTTATCTCAGCAGCAGAAGCATCTCGAGAGACTTCTAAAGTTTCGTAATAGTCTCTTTTTGACATCTTATAACTAGATTATTTATCTTCTTTTTTATCTTTGTCTTCTTCAACTTCCTCAACTTCTTTAACTTCTTCATATTCTGCATCAACTGTATTGTCAGGACTTCCATCTGAAGGCTCGCCTGGCTGACCTTCACCTGCTTCTTGAGCATAAAGTTTTTGAGTTAAAGGAGTTAGAACATCGTTTAAACTTTTTGTTGATAATTCTATGGCTTCTAAGTCTTCTGATCCAATAGACCCTTCAAGACTGGCAACGGCTTCTTCAACTTGCTGTTTTTCTTCATCAGTTATCTTATCTCCAGACTCTTCAATAGTTTTTCTAGTTGCATGAACTAGCATGTCTGCATTATTTTTTGCCTTAACAATCTCTTCAAACTTTTTATCATCCTCAGCATTAGCCTCAGCGTCTTTGACCATATTTTCAATATCTTCATCTGAAAGCCCGCTTGAAGCTTTGATCACTATAGATTGTTCTTTACCAGAGTTCTTATCCTTAGCAGATACATTTAAAATTCCATTGGCATCAAGATCAAAAGAAACTTCGATCTGAGGCATCCCTCTGCTTGCTGGGGGAATATCTGCTAGATTAAATTGCCCAAGAGATTTATTTTGAGATGCCTGTGTTCTCTCTCCTTGAATAACATGAACAGTTACTGCTGTCTGGTTGTCCTCAGCGGTAGAAAATACCTGAGATTTTTGAGTTGGAATCGTTGTGTTTTTTTCTATCAAAGGAGTTGCAACCCCTCCAAGAGTCTCAATACCTAGTGTTAAAGGGGTAACATCTAGTAGTAAAACATCAGTTGTATCTCCAGATAAAACAGATCCTTGAATAGCAGCTCCAACAGCAACAGCTTCATCAGGGTTTAAATCTTTTCTAGGCTCTTTACCAAAGAATTCTGAGACCTTTTTTTGAACAAGAGGCATTCTTGTTTGACCGCCAACTAATAGAATTTCTGAAATATCTTTTTTTGATAGTTTTGCATCTTTCAGTGCAATTTTTAATGGCTCAAGACTTCTGTCTACCAGATCTTCTACTAAAGATTCTAATTTAGCTCTCGTTATCTTATGAACAAAATGTTTAGGGCCTGAGCTGTCAGCAGTAATATATGGAAGGTTAACCTCGGTTTGCTCAGCAGAAGATAGCTCTATTTTTGCTTTTTCAGCAGCTTCCTTTAATCTTTGAAGGGCTAAAGGATCACTCTTTAAATCAAAACCAGACTCTTCTTTAAACTGCTCAACGAAGAAATCAATTAATCTTAAATCAAAATCTTCTCCACCTAAAAAAGTATCTCCGTTTGTAGAAAGAACTTCAAATTGATGTTCGCCATCAACATCTGATATTTCAATAATTGAGATATCGAAAGTACCTCCACCAAGATCGTAGACTGCTATTGTTGAATCGCCTTTATGTTTATCTAGACCATAGGCTAGTGCTGCCGCTGTAGGCTCATTAATTATTCGTTTAACATCGAGTCCTGCGATCTTTCCAGCATCCTTGGTTGCCTGTCTTTGAGAGTCATTAAAGTATGCAGGAACCGTTATTACCGCTTCTTTAACTTCATGACCTAAATAGTCTTCAGCTGTTTTTTTCATCTTTTTCAAAATTTCGGCTGCAACTTGAGGTGGTGCTAATTTTTTATTAGATGCTTCAACCCATGCATCGCCATTATCAGCTTTGATAATTTTATAAGGCACCATATCAGCATCCTTGCTAACTACCTCATCATCAAACCTTCTACCAATTAATCTTTTAATTGCGTATAACGTATTTTCTGGATTAGTAACTGCCTGCCTTTTGGCTGGCATTCCAACTAACACTTCATCATTATCTGTATATGCAATGACAGATGGGGTCGTTCTGCCACCTTCTGCATTCTCAATAACTTTTTGTTGCTGACCTTCAATTACCGCCACACAACTGTTTGTAGTTCCAAGATCAATTCCAATTATTTTTGACATAATATTTCCTCTAATTTTTAATTACTGTCACTCTGGCAGGTCTAACTAACCTAGAGTGGAGTTCCCAGCCTCTTTGAAAAATATTTCCAATAGAGCCATTTTCTTTACTTTCATCTTTTTCCATTGTCACAGCTTCGTGTTTCTCAGGATTAAAATCTTCATTAACAGGGTAGATGGGTATCATCCCAAATTTATCAAGGGCTGATTCAAAAGACTTTAGAGTTAACTCAATTCCTTCTTTGTCATCCTTCGTAGCATCCTCTGAAAGATTATTTAGGGCATGCTCTAAATTATCAATAACTGGAAGTAGTTCTGATAATAGTTTTTCAACTCCATATTTATGGGCTTTTTCAACCTCAGATAGAGTTCTTTTTAAAGCATTATCTAAATCAGCTTTTGCTCTAAGGGAAGCTTTCTCTAAATCTTCATTCTTATCTAATAGTTCCTCATAGGTATGTGATCCCATGTTTGAATTAGATTCAATCTCCGTCTCAACCTCAGGGGATATATCTTCATTAGGAAGTTCGCTTATATCTATATCTAAATCAGTATCTTTAGATTTTTTTTGTTTTGCCATAGTTAAATCCTGTTAAAAGGATATATTGGGATTTAAATTTTCACTTCAAGAGGTGAAATGAATTTATGTTTGAATTTTTTTTACGTAAAGGACCATGCTGTGGTCAACTAATTCATAGCCTGCTTTCTTAGCTATGTCATGCTGGAGTTGCTCTAAGCTCTCATCATGAAACTCCATTACCTGACCAGTATCAACGCAAACCATATGATCATGGTGCTCGTCAGAATTAATTTCATAAACTGCTTTATTGTCTTCAAAATGATGCTTTTTAACCATTCCAGCTGATTCAAATTGCGTTAAAACTCTGTATACAGATGCTAAACCTATATTTTCACCCATTTGTATTAGCTCTCTGTAGATATCTTCAGCACTAAAATGAACATCTTGATAGGCTGTCGAAGCAAGAACTTCCATAATTTTAATTCTAGGAGTGGTGGCCTTTAAGCCTGCTTTTTTTAATTCTTCGTTTTTATTGTCTGATTTCATCTTATAAATTTTTCAAATTGATTTAAAACTTTATTACTTCTATGCTGTCTTTTAAATAGTAAAAACTAAAAAGACTTTGAAGATATTACAAAGTATAATCCAACTAAATTATGAAACAACTCCTTAATAAATCACTTCTTTTTGCAACTGTTATTTTTATAAGCTCTTGCTCCTCATTGAGCCCTTATAAAGTTCCTGTACTTCAAGGAAATATATTCGAAGAAAAAGATTTAGAGCAACTCTCCGAAGGCCTCACTAAAGAGCAAGTGCAATTTATATTTGGCACTGCTCTGGTTAAAGATCCATTTCATCAAAAGCGATGGGATTACTATAATTCAGTTCAGATAGGTGAGGATAAGATTACTGAGAGCAAGTTAACAGTTAATTTTAATAATGAAGGTTTGGTAGAAAGCTGGGTTATAGAAAAGCCATCAGACGAAACTTAAACTTTTTTTAATCTTCTTTCTTTAGGGTTTTGTTGTAAGGGCCTGTAAATCTCAACTCTCTCACCTTCTTTTAATCTGTACTTGTGTGGTAGGGGCTTAAAATTTCCATCAAGCAATTCGCCATTAACACCAAGGACTAAATCATGATCAATATTTGTAACTATTGTCTTTACTTCCGTGAACTCCATTAACTCTGAAACAGTTATGCTTGATGAGACGTCAAGCTCCAAAAAGTACTTATCTTTTATACCCTGATACGAAAAATATACTTTCATGTGAGTCTAGAAATAAAGGAATTAAGAACCTTGGAAGAAAAGCTATCTATAAGTGATTGAGGTATAATAGCATTAAGTAAAAATGGTAATTGAAATGAAGCATTAAAACTAACGTGGCATGAAAATTCGTCCCTTTTTTTTACTACCCAAGAACCTTTAAAGTGATCAAAAGGTCCTGTAATTTGATTAATATTTATTGAATTTTTAGTTAACGTATTTTCTGATTCAATAAAATAATCTTTACCTAGAACATGAAAGTCTAGTCGCCCAATTTCTACAGGATGCTTTCTTTCAATCAAAGAAGATCCAGAACAGCCCGGAATGAATTCTGCATATTTATCAAAATTGGAGACTACTTCAAATGCTTTTTTATGATCAACGCCTATAACCCTTTCAAAACTTATCTGTTTATCCACTATAGAGATCAAAAATCCAATTTAAATCAAAAACTTGACTTAAGAATATGTAAGCCACACATGCTGGCGCTATGAATTTTACAAAAAATCTCCACAAATAATAAATAACTGGATTAATTGCTCCAATTTCTTCTTTTATTAAAGACTCCTTCATAAACCATCCAACAAATATTGCTATTAACATACCTCCCAAAGGAAGAAGTATCTGATTGGCTAGAAAATCCATCGAATCTAAGAAGTTTTTTTCTGAAATTAAATGGAAATCCGACCAAACATTAAAGCTTAATGCTGAACCTATGCCAAGTACCCATACAAAAAATGAAATGGCCATTGCGGCTTGGCCTCTTGACAATATTCCCTCTTCAGACAAATAAGCGACTCCAGGCTCTAAAAGAGATATTGAAGAACTTAAAGCCGCTACAGATAAAAGTATAAAAAATAGAGGGCCTATTAGTTGGCCGAATTGCATTTGATTGAATGCTGAAAGCATAGAAACAAAAACAAGACCTGGTCCACTACCCGGCTCTAGATTAAATGCAAAAATAATTGGAAAAATGGCTAAGCCTGCAAGAATAGCTATAAGTGTATCCAATGAAGCGACTGTAAAAGAAGTGCTTGTTATATCTTGGTCTTTAGGCATATAAGCGCCATAAGCCATAATAGAACCCATACCTAGACTTAAACTAAAAAATGCCTGTCCCATAGCTTGAAGAACAGTATCTGAGGTGACATTAGAGAAATCTGGAGCAAATAGAAATGACATTGCCCTATTAAAATCTCCATTGATGATTGAATAAATAACCATAAAAATCATTAGGAATCCAAGCATTGGCATTAGTATTTTTACCATTCTTCCGATGCCATCCTTCACACCAGCTGCAACGATCAATGTTGTTAGAACCATAAACGAGGTATGCCAAAATAGCAGATTCATTGGTGAAGAAATAACATTGCCAAATTGCTCAGATGCACTAATAGTTCCTGATGAAGATACGGCAATAAAAATATAATTTAAGCAAATACCCGCGATTACACTGTAAAAAGATAAAATCAAGGCTCCGGCAAATATTCCACTCCAACCAACTAATTGCCAAGCATGGGTTTGCCCAGAATCAATGGCAACTTTTCGCATAGCATTAATTGGGCTATTGCCTGACCTCCTTCCAATAATAATTTCACTAATCATTATCGGGAGTCCGATAATAACTATGCACCCTAAATAGATAAGTACAAATGCACCGCCACCATTAGTACCTGCTTTGTAAGGAAAACCCCATATATTTCCTAGGCCTACCGCTGAACCAGTTGCAGCAAGAATAAAAGTCCATTTTCCAACCCAAGCGCCGTGAGATTTGAGTTGTTTCTGTATTTCCATAATTTAATTTACGTTAAAGGGTTTGAGTAGGGATTAATCCAATAAGCCGATGATATCAAAAAACTTATCGCTACGAGCAAAGAAAGCATCTTTCTGAATTTTTTATACTCATCATCTCTTATTTTAAAATCTTGGGTAGATCTTTCAAAATAATAAAAAGATTGAAAGCTCAGAACTGAAATCAATAATCCTAAAAGGATATAGTTAAAATAGGTCAATAAAAGAATGAGGCATCCTAAAAGACTATATAGAATACCTATAGATAGATTAAGGCTTTGCTTGCTCTGATCATCTCTCCAGCCCCAAGCCATACCCCCAAGAAAGGTAATAATTATAGATCCATAAGCTAGTTGAAAAATTATTGCTGTTTGGGATATTGGTCCGCCAAATATCCATGGAATAATAGAAAAAAATGCGAATGGGATAAACCCAATATATCCGTATGTTGCTTTAATATTATTTATATTCATTTTTTCTTCAATTTTTCTTGCACTAGATACTTCTAAAGACATAATGAAGATATGTCTAAAGATAAGCCAGCATTAATTGTAAAGAATAAAACAGCATCAAGGAACTATGTACTTGGTGAAACATTTCAAGCTGGACTAGTTTTAGAAGGTTGGGAAGTGAAATCTCTTAGAGATGGCAAGATCGATGTTAAAAATAGTTATGTTACTTTCAAAAAGGACGAGGCTTGGTTATTTGGGATTAAAATTGATCCGCCAGCTTCTTTAAAGGTCTTTAACGTAGACCCTCTTAGAACAAGAAAGCTTTTATTAAAAAAAAGGGAGATATCTCAACTTCAAAAGCTAAAAGAAGAAAAGGGATTAACAATCATAATGACTTCGATGTACTGGAAAGAAAACCATATCAAATGTGATATTGCTACTGGTAAAGGAAAGAAATTGCATGATCAAAGACAAGATATTAAAAAAAGAGACTGGGAACGAGACCAGGGTAGAATTCTCAAAAATGCTAAAAACAATAGCCATCCTACTAAAAATTTCAAGTAATACTGTATAATCATCATCCCCATGGGGGCGAACAGGGTTCGACGTTTCTACTGGACTCCGAAGCGCATGCCAAGATTGTGGTAATTCTTGTAAAACATACTACAAAAAATTTAGTTGCAAATAACGACAACTACGCTTTAGCAGCTTAATGCTAACCGATACCAAAATTGACTATGGTTTGAAGTATCGGCAAATATCATAGTCTAGCCAAGCTGTGTTGCTTGGACACAGTTTGGTTAAAACTAATCAAGCTCGCTTTAGTACCCTGCTCCTCGGGTCACAAAAGTTAAAAAGCCAATTGGGTGAGCTATGCATGTAGAAGCTAGGCTGAAGGATTAGCGGACGCGGGTTCAATTCCCGCCGCCTCCACCATTTTCTTGAATTTTTTTTTAAAATTATTAAGCTATCAATATGTTAAAAGTTAAGAAGAAGAGGAAATTAGTTATATCTTTTGTATTGCTAATATCCTCAATTCAAACTATGGGGCAGGATTTAAATTCTAACTCTTGTATCTCAAACAACTCTGAGCTCGGAGACTCAGCCTATTGGGCCAATAGCTCTATTGAACTCTTTTCCCAAAAAAAATATGAAGATGCAATTAAGTTGGTAGATGTTTGTTTTAACCAATGGGCTCCAGCGGCAGTGGAACTTCAAAAAACTTTACATAAACAAAATATTAAACAACCACCTTTTGGAGCAGTAACAAGAAAAGAAAAAGAAAAGATTCACCAAAACTATTTAATTAATGACGTTTCGATTGCTCTTTGGGTTAAAGCTGTTTCATTAGAGGCTTTGGGGGAAATTGAATATTCCAAAAAAATATATTCATATTGCATTTTTTTAACACACGGACGTGCCTGGGATCCACAAGGATGGTTTTGGAAACCATCAGATGATTGTATTAAAAGAGGTCGAAAGCTCATTTAAAAAATATGAGTTTTAAAAATGCCCATTGAATATATATATAAAGTATCTATACAAAATGCCTTAAAGGTGTTAATTTTTGCACAAGAAATGGTAACTAAATCTAATTTAGTTACAAATTTAAATAAAAATAATTAAATATCGGGGGATATCTTAATGAAAACATTAAAAAATACTTTTAAAACCTTATGCTCTGTTGCATTGCTATTTTCAGCATTTGCAGTTGTTGCTCAGGATAATAAAGAAGCGGTTGAGGAAGTTGTTGTTACTGGTTCATACCTTAAAGGTAGTGCTACTGATGGAGCTTCACCAGTAGAGATAATCGGTAGAGATACTATTGAAGATCTTGGAGCCGTTACAATGGCAGATATCACAAAAAATATATCTGTTAATTCTGGTTCTGAAAATCAAGCTGATTCTTTTACATCTGGATCAACTCAAGGAACATCTAATGTAAACCTAAGAGGATTGGGTCTTTCGTCTACTTTAGTTTTAGTAGATGGCAGAAGAAATACTGTTGCTGCAGCTACTGCAAATGATGGAAGTGTTTTTGTTGACACTAACAGCATCCCTGTTATCGCAGTTAAAAGAGTAGAGGTTCTTAAAGAAGGTGCTGCATCTATATACGGATCTGATGCTGTTGCTGGTGTTGTTAACTATATTCTAAGAAGAGATTTTACTGGTTTAGAGTTTGATGCATCAAGACAAGAAGCTAATTTAGGCAAACAGACTGACAATACAGTTGGCATGATCTGGGGTAAAGAGTATGGGGATACAAATGTTGTCCTATCTTATAGTGTATTGAACAGATCTCCTTTAGCAGGAACTGATATAACTAAGTATTCACAAAGAGCAATTAGTGGTTTTGGTAATAGTTTCTTGATATTACCTCCTGCTCCAGTTCCTAGTTTAACTCCTGCTCAATATGCTACTAATGTTCCTACTGGTGACTATGCTGGTACCTACTATATTTATCAAAATGTTCCAGATGCAAACTGTGTCGCTAATAAAGGAATTTTAGTGCCATTTGCAAATGCTGCGTCTGCGGCCTTACCTGGTGGATCAAGATGTGGTTTCTACTACGGTGATAGATTTAATCTAGTTAACGATGAAGATCACAATAGCCTGTATTCATCTTTGAAAACAACTCTAGGTAACGATGTTAATTTTGAAATGGACTTTATGAAAACTGATATAAGTGTTAATGACAACCCTCAGTCCCCTTCATATCCTGCTCTTTCATATTTAGCAAAACCTGTTATGCCTGGTAAAGCTGGAAGCCCATTCTCATATCCTGTTTTATGGATAGGAAGACCTTTGGGATCAGCAGCACCTTCACCACTCGCTCCAAGAGAATATGATAATGAAAGATTGTCACTAGGCCTTAACGGAACTTTAAGTAATGGTTTTGATTGGGATGTTCATTATACCGACAGTAAGCAGAAAGCGTGGTTCTCCCAGCCAGACACAAGCACATCAAGATTTGATGCGGCTATAAACGGAGTTGGCGGAGTTAGCGGAACTGAGTCTTGGGATTTATTTAATTCTGCAAATAACTCAGCATCATTAATTGCTCATATTAAATCAGCTGAGGTAAGAACAACAATAGCTGATTTATCTGTATTAGATATTCTATTTACAGGGACTACTAAAAATGATGTTGATGTTGCAACAGGATTCCAATGGAAAAGAGAAGGATTTTCTATTTCTAGAAACGATGCATCAAAAGCTGTTTTTGGTCCTGATGGAAGTATTACTCAGCAAGCAGATCTAATGTTCCTTGGTGGTGGATTGGAAAGTGATGAAACAAGAAATTCTAGTGCTATTTTTGTTGAAGCATCTAAAGATATGAATGATAAACTTCAGTTAAAAGGCGCATTAAGATATGAAAGTCTTGAAAGCGATACGACTTTTAATCCTAAAGTATCTATGAGATATCTAATGTCTGATGCCCTAGTATTAAGAGGGTCATACAGTACATCATTCAGAGAGGCTTCTTTATCACAAATGAGCGCATCTCTTGTTTCACTTCAAGGTCTTCAAGACTTTAATACTGACGGTTCAGCAAAAGGCTCAACAGCCTTTATAAGAGTTGCTGCAGCTCATAACCCTAACCTAGTTCCAGAGACTTCTGATAATATTAATTTAGGGGCTATTTGGACAGTTAATGACCAAGCATCTCTTACAGTTGACTATTGGAATATAGCTTACGAGGATGTTATTACTCTTGAAAGTGCTCAGGGCAAAATTGTTGCTAACCCAGCTGACCCTGATATTAAAAGACTATCAGGAACACTTGTTGGAGTAACAACTAGTTACTTTAATGCTCAAAATATTGACGCAAGTGGTCTAGATATTTCAGGTAGTTATGATTTTGATACTTCATTTGGACAAGCATCTATTGGTTTCAATACAGCTCACGTTCTTAACTATGAAATACCAAATGGTTCTGGTGGCATGAAAGACGTAGTTGGATTATTCAACCAGGATAACTTTGCTAGATCGATGCCAGAGACTAAGTCAGTTATAACTGCAAGACTAGCTAACGGCAATCATAATGTTGCTGCTTTCGTAAGAAATGTTTCTGAATATAAAACTAATAGAGCTCTTGATGCTGGCGCTACTGCCGCTGGAATTACACAAGACATAGACAGCTTTATGACTGTTGATGTGAAATATTCTTATGATTACGAAATGGGTGATAGAAACGTTAAGTTGTCATTAGGTGTTAACAACCTATTAGATGAGGAAGCTCCACTTGTATGGGATGCTGCTAACTTTAGTTATGATCCAAAGCATCATGACCCAAGAGGTAAGATCGTATACATGGGTATAAAGATATCAAGATAATATATCTTTAATTTGAATTATAAAGGCAGCTTTTGAGCTGCCTTTTTTTATGCTTAGACTTAGTATTATTTATCATAAATATATGGACATATAACAGTTTGCTCATTAAACTACGCACTCTAAAATTAAAACTATTATGGCTAACTCAAAACAATCTATAAAAAGAGCAAAACAAAACGCTGAGACATATAAGCTCAGACATGCTCAAAGATCAATGGTAAGAACTGCTGTTAAAGCTGTTCGTGCATGCATTGATGAAAATGACTCCGTGAAGGCTAAAGAAGCACTAACAAAAGCTGAAAAAGTCCTAGACTCCTCTGCTTCAAAGAAAGTGATTCATAAAAATGCTGCTGCTAGAACTAAAAGCAGGCTTTCAAAAGCTGTTAAAGACCTAGGTTAAATCTAATTTACTTTGTGAAATAACTTCTTCAAGTGATTGAAGAAGCTTTTGCGTGCCCTCTCCTGTTGCAGCAGATATAAAGAATATATCTTTCTCAGATATATTTAGAGCGTCTTGAATGTCCTTAGAATGGCTCATACGATCTTCCTCATTGATGAGGTCTATTTTATTACAAACAACCCAAGAAACTTTTTGAGTTAAGTCCTCTTTATAAGCGCTGAGTTCATTCTTTAGTAATCTTATTTGCTCTATAGGCTCAAGATTATCGGCTGAATAAAGATCAACAAATATTAAAAGTAAGCCTGTTCTGGAAATATGTTGTAAAAATTTTATACCTAGTCCTGCTCCCTCAGAAGCCCCTTCAATCAATCCTGGTATGTCTGCTATAACAAAGCTTGAATCAGACCCTTCAATAGTTCCTAGATGGGGTCTAAGCGTTGTAAATGGGTAGCTACCTATCTTTGGTTTAGCTGATGAGACCTTATTTAAAAAAGTAGATTTGCCTGCGTTTGGAAAACCAACCAATCCAACATCTGCCAGTGATTTAAGCTCAAGCCTGATAAATCTAACATCACCCTCAAATCCTAGTGTAAATTTTCTAGGCGCTTGATTTCTACTTGATTTAAAACGAGCATTACCTTGGCCGCCATCTCCACCTGTAGCCAGAATGTAAGAAGTGCCATCATCACAACAATCTAGCAACTCATCATTAGATATATCATCGTAAATTACTGTACCTTTAGGTATATCTATTATTAAATCTTCTGCAGCTGCTCCAGATTTATCTTTACCTGATCCAGGTCTACCATTTTTAGCAATGAAAACTCTTTGATTTTGAAAATCAATTAATGTATTTTTGTTTCGATTAACTCTAAAGACAATATTCCCACCCTTTCCGCCATCTCCCCCATCAGGACCGCCGAAGGGTATGAACTTTTCTCTACGGAAGCTGGACGCACCGGCGCCACCATTCCCTGCCCTAACTTCGAGAAAGGCCTCGTCTATAAAATTCATGATTTAAAAGCGTGTTATTGAGAAATAACGTTCGCTGTTTTTCTGCTTTTAGGTCCTTTGTAAGTAAACTGGACTACGCCTGGTGCCTTAGCAAATAGGGTGTCATCTTTACCTTTACCAACATTTATACCTGGATGAGTATTAGTACCTCTTTGACGTATTAATATCTCACCAGCTTTAACTACTTGTCCACCGTATCTTTTAACACCAAGCCTCTTGGCGTTGGAATCTCTACCGTTTTTAGTGGAACCACCTGCTTTCTTATGTGCCATTATTTACTCGCTAATTTAATATCTTTAATTTCAACTTGGGAATGCCTAGCCCTGTGACCAATTCTTGTCATGCTATGCTTTCTTCTTCTAAAACGAAGAATGGAGATTTTATCAGATTTAACAACGTCAAGAACCTCAGCGGTAACTGTTACATTGGATAGATAAGGTTGACCAATCTCAACATTATTATCGTCAACGTATAGCAATACGTTTTCAAAAGTTATTTTTGTTCCAGGCTCATCTTTCAATAAATCAACAGGTAAGTACATACCTTTCTCGATTTTGTGTTGTTTTCCACCTGATTCTATTACTGCGTACATATTTATATCCTTAAAGGTGGCAAAATATACGCTTTAATGAGGAATTTATCAATACTTATGTATAATTTTGCTTTAATTATTATCCAATCATGACAAAACATTCAATACAAAAAGAACTTGCTGTTGTAAAAAATCTAATTAAAAATGAGATTATTGAAGAAAAGACTATTTCAGATCTTTATAAATATATCTTCAAGTCAGATGGCAAGCAGTTAAGAGCAAGATTAAGCCTAGTTGCTTCTTCCATAAACAGAAGGAAAGGAAAGAAGAGATTAAAGTTAGCTGCAATTATTGAACTCCTTCATACAGCGACATTAGTTCATGATGATGTGGTGGACGAATCACCCACTAGAAGAGGAAAAAAATCAGTTAATAATATATGGTCCAATTCCCATGGCGTTTTAATAGGTGATTATATTTATTCAAAGGCTTTTATATTAATGGTCGAGCTTGGAAATAATAAGATATTAGATGAGCTTTCAAAGGCGACGAATGATATTTCAAAAGGTGAGCTAATTCAGCTCGATGCAATAAGTAATGAAGAAATCTCATTAAAAAACTTAGAAGATATTAGTTATTACAAAACAGGGAGGTTATTTGAAGCTGCAGCAAAATGCGGAGCTATCCTTGCAGATGCTGATCCTAAATATATAAAAAATGTTACAAATTGTTCAAAAAATTTAGGAATAGTATTTCAGATAAAAGATGATTTGTTGGATTATTCAGAAAATGGGGCTCTCATTGGTAAACCAGTTTTTCAAGATCTAAAAGAAGGAAAGGTTACCTACCCTTACTATTTTGCGAATAAAAATGCCAATGACTCAGAAAAAATAAAACTTAAATCTTTTTTAGGTAAAAGAAATATTAATCAAAAAACTGTATTTAAATTAATTAGCGATCTTAATGGAATCGGAGAAACTGAAAAGCTAGCTTTGCAATATTTGAAAGAGGCTGCAAAGGCTGCAAATTTAATTGAAGATAAAAATATAAGCAAAGAAATGATAGAATTAGTTAATTCAGCAATGTACAGAAAAAAATGAGCTTCAAACCCCAGCAAAGCTATTCAAAACAAGAATTAATTGAATGTTCAAACGGAAATCTCTTTATTAATGAGGGAGATGGAAGGTTGCCAGCAGATGAAATGCTGATGTTTGATGAAATTTCTAATATTGATGATTTTGGTGGTGAGTTTCAAAAAGGAAATATCACAGCAATTTTAAATATCAATCCTGATTTATGGTTTTTTGATTGCCATTTCAAAAAAGACCCCGTCATGCCTGGTTGCCTGGGGCTTGATGCTATGTGGCAACTTTTAGGATTTTATCTTTTATGGTCGGGACTTCCAGGTATTGGGAGAGCTTTAGGTGCAGAAAAAATTAAATTCTCTGGGCAGGTACTTCCTTCTGCAAAAGTAGTTAGGTATGAAATAGATATCAAAAGAGTAATTAATCGTGGCGCGGTTCTTGGTGTTGCTAATGGTAAAATGTTTGTTGATGATAAAGAAATTTATAATGCTGAAAAACTTAAAGTAGGCTTATTTAAAGATCCGAGTAATTTCTAATGAAAAATGTAGTCGTAACTGGTGTTGGAATTAAATCTTGTATAGGCAATACCTATGATGAAGTTCTTAAAAGTCTTCAAGATGGTAGGTCAGGTATAACTGCAAATCAATCTTATGCTGATATGGGCTTTAGAAGTCAAATATCTGGTTCTATTAATCTGGATTATTCAGAACTAATTGATAGAAAATTGTTAAGGTTTATGGGTGAAGCTTCAGCATATTCTTATCTAGCAGCAAAGGATGCTATAAAAATGTCTGGTCTTGAGGAAGAGTATCTTAATTCACCAAGAGTGGGAATAGTTGCTGGCTCTGGAGGCTCATCAACAAGAGTCATGCTATCTACTTCAGATATTACTAGAGAGAAAGGGCCAAAACGAATTGGGCCATATGCAGTTACCAAATCGATGGCAAGCTCTATTTCAGCAATCCTAGGAACAGCTTTTAAATTAAAAGGAATAAACTATTCTATATCCTCAGCCTGTGCTACTAGTGCCCACTGTATTGGACATGGAGCAGATTTAATAAGGTCAGGACAACAAGATATTATTATTGCAGGCGGTGGAGAAGATGAGCACTGGAGTTCTTCAAATTTATTTGATGCCATGGGAGCTCTCTCTTCAAAATTTAATGAGACACCAACAATTGCATCTAGGCCGTATGACAAAAATAGAGATGGTTTTGTTATAGCTGGAGGGTCAGGAATTTTAATATTAGAAGAAGAGGAGCATGCTAAAAAAAGGAATGCGAATATCTTAGCTAAGCTTTCTGGATATTTTGCCACTTCTGATGGTTACGATATGGTTGCCCCATCTGGAGAAGGAGCTCTAAGATGCATGCAAGGGGCTTTAGATATTTACGGGTCTTCTGTTGACTACATTAATACTCATGGAACAAGCACACCTGTCGGTGATATTGCTGAACTTAATGCAATCAAAGAGTTATTTGCTAATGAATGCCCAATCATCAGCTCTACTAAGTCGATGACTGGGCACTCTCTTGGAGCGACAGGAGCTCAAGAAGCAATATATTCGATAATGATGCTGAACGAAGGTTTTATAGCCCCTAATATCAATTCAGAAGAGTTATGTGAAGAAGCGAAAGGTATTAACATTAATACTGAAACAATATCAAAAAATATAACCTCTGTAATGAGTAATTCATTTGGATTTGGTGGGACTAACGCCAGTTTGGTATTGAGTAAGAATTAGTAAAGTTTGAATAAAGCTTCTTTAGTATAAGGAATAACATCCTCCAATCTGCCCTCTTTCATCTTAATTACCCATTCAGGGTCTGATATAAGAGCTCTGCCAACGGCAACCATGTCGTATTTACTATTATTAATATCTTCAATGGCTTTATTGATATTTGTAGGTGATGCAGGCGCGCTCATATCAATGAATTCAGAGTCAAGACCTACACTTCCAACACTAATAGTTGGTAATCCTAAAAGTTTTTTTGTCCAGTAAGCTAAATTTTCTTCCGATCCGCTAAATTCACTATCCCAAAATCTTCTCATACTTGAATGAAGGTAATCAAGTCCAG
>Ga0302131_1000524_pt1 | contig 23073 bp, 31 predicted proteins | sample CB9_20m_MG_FD_203105 | JGI IMG/M metagenome (GOLD analysis project Ga0302131, IMG submission 203105) | Marine microbial communities from Western Arctic Ocean, Canada - CB9_20m | ecosystem: Environmental > Aquatic > Marine > Oceanic | place: Canada: Western Arctic Ocean | collected 2017-09-19
CACTTGGATCATACGTGGTTTGTGGAATCGTGTCAACAGCGTTATTGCTGCAGATTGAACTACAGACGGACGAAACATTGTTTTTTGGATATCCATCGGGATGACGCGTTTGTAACTTTTCATGGCGTGCTTCAAAAGTTCCCACTCCTTCGAAGAGTTGCCCTGTGTTCCGACTTCTTTTTGAAGTTGCTGTATCGCAGAATTCGTCGTCATTGTTGACCGTAACTGACATGTACCATGAAACCCTTGGATCTTTAAGTGATGATCGTTTAAAGACTAGTTTGTTGTAAGTATCAAATGGTTCGCCTTGGGATTTTTAACAAATATACCCCGAACCAAAAGCATTACAAGTCGTGTTTGTACAACAAAAAACCCCTCTTGGTGGTCGAAGGACCGGCGGGTTGCGGTAAAACGATGATTGCGTGTTTGGCCGCAAAGGAACTGTGGACGAGCAACGATAACAAACTCGAACGGTTGATTTTGACGCGTCCACTCGTGACTGTGAACAACGAGAGTATCGGATATTTACCGGGAACAATCGACGAAAAGATGCAACCCTGGGTTGAGACTTTCAGCTCGTATTTAGACGACACGAAATTAAAATCGAATAGTCTTTTTGTCCCCCTTGGGTTTATCCGGGGCGCGACGTGGGATAACAGCCTGGTTATTGCCGATGAAATGCAAAACTCAACCAAACAACAGATGCTCACATTGTTAACGCGCATTGGATACAATACAAAACTGGTTGTCATCGGAGACTGCACCCAATCCGATTTGAGCACCTTGAGCAATGGCTTGCTGGATTTAAAAGAAAAGCTCGCGAATCGGAAATTGTCAATAGACGCTTATTACCAGTTTGACGAGTTTGTAGACGTCGTTCAACTTGGCGAGGATGACATCAAGAGGAGTCCGTTTGTTCAGTTTGTGACCAAGTTGTATTCATAAACCCCTTAAAAATATGAAACATTTACCCTCCATCATGAACACCAAGACGATCAATATCTCAGCATTTCCAAAGGTGGACAATCTGGAAAAAGAACGTGCCACGGTTGAAAGGGTACTAAGGGCCTCTCTTTTCAAATTTAGGAATGAAAATAACGTAAATGTTATTGATGACGCCATCGCGTCTTTGTCAGAAGAGTTTGTGTATGTGCCCTCACCGTACACTTTATGGGAGGGGCGGTATGTTCGATACCTGGACTTGACAAACCCGTTACTCATGCGTCTCAAAACCGGTGGATTTATTGTTGCGGATAACACGTACACCGTGACGATTAAAAACGAACTCGGTATTTATAGGGTTGCCAAACGCGGACGTCTATGGTTTATGAAATTAAACTCGAAGGATTTGACATATATGAAATACAGTCAATTATTATCTTGAGTTATAATACTAAGAACGATGGCGCGCAAATCTGGGGTGAAGCCAACAGCCTATAATCCACAGCTTGTAAGATTAGGAGCTATGCAAAAAACTCAGATGACTTCGAAGGCATTACAAAAGCCCTTTGTGAAAGCTGGACAATTTGCAGAAACGGTTCAAGCCATGACTTCTCGGACTAAAAAACGGTTAGCTGAGGCTACAGCCGCAACGGGTAGACAGATGGCGGAAGCTTCGAACGCAGCCGGAAGACAAGTGGGAGAAGGTGTCACTGGGATGTTCATGGCAGGTGAACGCGGTAAACATAAATTGCAAGGGGGGTTGTATAAAAGCGAGACGGCCGCTTTGAAACCACGTCATTGGGCCATTCGTATCTTGATTGCGTGTGTGATTTTAGCACTGTTGTATTTCTTGATGGCCGGCATAAAACCGTTTGATGGAGGATTTATGCTTTTAATCTGCGCGTTTGCGCTCACAATGGGTGCATATTTCTTCTTTAAGGGTGACGTGTCGATGTGTGGGGTTGACAAGGTTAGTGGTGAACGAGGTAAACAAAACAGACAATTCGCCACAAACTACGCCACAAAAGCCGTAAACAGATACGCAAAACTCGCCCGCCCATCCGCGAACAAATGGCGTAAAACAGCAAGTAACGCCGCTATCATCTCTTCCAATCCATTTTTGAGTGAAAATTTGACATAAAAGGTTTGTGAAATAAATTCTATAGTAAATGTATATGAGTCAAGCAACCCCAAAAGCCGTGAATCTTTTGGCTAAAAGGTCAGGGGGATCCGCGAATTTAAAAGCTTTCGAAAAATTAGTTAAAGAACCGCTTTTGTTAAAAAGGAAAGCCGCTCAAGAAAGAATTCAGAAAGAATTTGTATCGTCCGCCTTTAAGAATGCAGGCGCACGAGCGCAGGTAAAAAGAAACCTCTTCGATGCCGCCTCGGCGAAGGGTGCGCAGAAACGCGTACGATTCAAAGCGAATCCACCGACCGGTACTCCTCCAATGTCAAGAGGGAAACAAAGTACAGCAGAACTCCAAGCTATATTGAATTCTCGTAAAGCTCAGAGTGTATTTAACAAATCTAGAATTGCCCAAATGACAAAAACAGAAATGAATCGTCAATCCCAAGCTGCCGCCCGAAAAGGTAATAATCCACCCCGACCGTTTGGTTCGGGTAATCCCGTGTTTGAAGAAGAAACGATTGTTCCGGGCACTCCTGTCGGGTACGAGGAACAAAATTATAATCAAAACCCAGAAGGACCATGTTGGAGCGAAAAGATTGTTCCGATGATTGCATTTTACACATTGATTTGTTCGTTGTTGTTCGTCACGGGCGCTTTAGATCCCCGAGAAGGGGTGGGTCTTATCATGTTAATTTTCAATCTCGTGTTGTTGTGCATGTTTGCGGGTGTCGTGCTGATGCGCCCCACTTGGATTTATGTAGGTGGATGTGATTAATTTTGTATAAATAATATAATTGTTTATTAAAATGAACAACAACTACTACAACAACCGAGCCAATTTTCCTGAAACTCCTTGTTGGAGTGAAAAGATTATTCCCATGATCGCGCTGTACATGGTAATTTGCACTCTGTTGTACATCACAGGAACGATAGATATGAAACGTGGTCCGGGTGTAAACTTGCTCGTTGGAAATCTGATCGTTATGACGGCGTTTGCTGGATACGTAATGATGTATCCTGAACGGGTATACATAGGTGGGTGTGATTAGGAACGATCTGGATTCACCAGAGTTAATTCGACTCGTTCGTCTACAACAAGCAAGTCAATTGTCAACTCGTGAGTCGGCGTGGGCAACGTGCTCTTGTAATAGGATCCGCCTTGTTTGGTTTTCATGCACACTTGCTTCAAAAGTGGGTCCCAACAAAAACACGCCATTCCTTCCGTGAGATGTTCGTTCCACACTGTGTCACTTGGTGGAAGGCGAAAATGCAAACCATTCAAAGGGTTCATCATAATTTGATGTGTGTTGGTGGTGCACAGGTTATTGCTAGTGTCACTATTCCACACGAGTGTATGGTCGTGTTTCGCGACACTATTCACGCCCATCGTCGTTGTGAACGACCCCACGCATTGGTTATCACTCCCCCCCAATACGACACTGGAAGCACCCAGGTTTTCATTGTTCGTCCCCCCAATAATGACAGAATTCTCACCCTCGCATTCATTGTGTTCCCCGCCAATAACAGTCGACGACTGCTGGGCTTCAAATTCCCTGGGTTGAAAGTCAAATCCTCGAGGGAGTTCCTCTTTGTTGGTTAGATTTTGATAATAAAGATTATTACAATAGATATCTTCAACCCTCAGGGTGCGTTCATGATCCAATACAACCTGTTCGTTAACACTCAAGGAGTGTGTGATGTCAAGGTGAGAGTATTTGACGTCCGTTAATATTTCCGTCATACCGACGTCTTTTATATTAAAGATTGTCAACATCCTTAAGATCTTTTATGCTATTGACTGAATGTGAAAAGTTATTATATGTGACGATGTATGGGTTGATATCAACCAGTACATCGAATGCATACCTCTTAAACATTGCCATTTCTAGAGCCATTAAATATGCAGAAAATACTACGGAAGTTTTGTTGGTGATTTGATTGAATGCTACATGAATTTCGTCTACGGATGCATACTCGGGTACGTAAAGTATTTCGTAACATGACATATAAATAATGTGTTTATATTAAAATGAATATTTGTGTAATACTGGTGTTTATAATTTTTTTAATATTAACACTACGAACTGTGTGTTTTGAAAGACTAGCTGTGCCATTGTCTTCTGAAAAAATAGATGTGATGCAAACCTATCACAGTTTGTGGAAGATACCACAAAAAGTGAACCAGAATTGGATGACTTACGGTAGTACTTTGAATCGTAGAATTTTTGACGACAACGAATGTAAATCTTTTCTGTCAATACATTTCGGTTTATCAAGTGCCAACAAGTTTGATTATTTAAATCTTGGAGCACACAAGGCTGATTTGTTTCGTTATGCTTGGTTATATGTCAACGGTGGCATATATATGGATATTAAAACCATTTTATTGCAAGATATTAAGAAAGTTTTCACTCGAGATGATATTTTTTACGTAATTGTGACTGATCCGAGTTACGCCTACCGAGCAAGTCGTATATTTAACGGTGTTATGAAAACCCCTCCAAGAAACCCAATTGTTCTTAAAATGTTCCAAGGTGTTCTAAAGATGGATAACTCAGATCCTTATATTACTAATTGTGAACAAGGGTACACAATACTGGAATCTTTCACAAAAAAACGAATAAAATACGGATTCAATGAAACAACTCAGAGCTCAGTCCCCAATGTATTTGTAATGACAGAGCGCGAGTTGGATAAAACGAAAGATTGCGGAGGGGTTCACGACAGGTACGGTGCATGTATGTTTATAATGAATGGTAATGACAAGGTATTGAAGGTTAGGTACGATGATTACCCTTGGTAAAATTCTTCCAATTTAATATCTTCTTGAATATTCTTCAATGTTTTTTTGTAAGTGAGGAAACCATTCGGATGTGTTTTATCGTCTCGAATGCGAATAGCGCGCCACGACATCTTGTTGACGTACTCGCACTCGAGTATGCTCGAACTTGACTTGTTGACAGCCTCAAGTAAAACCGGTGGAACTTTCACAATTACACCATTTAATAGTTGCAGATTGTTCCGGTTCATGATATGAACGCCATTGGTATTCACTAAAAAGTCAACGGTGTTGTGAAGACGTTGTTTCCATTTGAACATGGTGAAATGGGTACCGGTTCGGATTGGTTCGTTGTTTGGTGTGAATATATACCCGTCAATGGCGTGGGTGAGGGCGGGGACGACAACATCCACATACTCGCGCATTCTCGAAAAAGGATAAAACTGTTTAATACACAGTGTAAATAGGAGGTGCTTGGTAGTTTGTATTTGGGAGGCTACGGAGATTGCGGCTTGCATACGTTCCGTATGTGTACTCTTGACCACACTCTCCCCAAACGCTCTGACACAATCGTACACGATAAACTTGTACGTGTTTGTTAGTTTATTCACGACCAGTTCGCCGTCCAGAAGTGTGCCTGTAAAAATATCGTTACTGCAAACAAGTGGGAGTAGAAATACGTCTTGCTTACGGTTCATTAAAACAGCCACAGATTGTTTCATGTATTTCATACACACAAAGAGAAAGCGTTCGCCGTCTGTTTTTTCACACACTCGATAGTCGTTCGACAACGACGAAAGGTGTTTTCGTTCAATTGAAACAGGTTGAGGCCCAGGAAAATACCCTTGTTCGTTGGTCCACCAGCTTCGAACAATATGGCTCACGTGAGCGGCATCAATGGAATGAAGTTGCCAGCTTTTTTTGCCACAAAACTCTACTTGATCAAGTGATTGCATGGTATTTACATTAAACGATCGATGATCTTTAAGTGTCTGTTTAAACGTATCGTTGAAATGGGAGTGAGCGCATTTCGTGTGCCAATAAATAATGAAATGAAATGACCACTTGCACTTACACGGTACCAATAATCAAAGTCGTCATTCGAGGTTAAAATAATGTCATTTGCGTTGCTACCAAAATTGTTGATGTGCGACGGAGTCAATACTGCGGATGCAATCGCCTCCGTCACCAACCCGTCTTTGGTGGGATACAGCGTCACCGTATCCATTTTTTCCCCGATGAACAAACGAAATCCATCACCAATTGTTGAAAGAAACTCTCCATGAACATCGTCTTGTGTCGATAAACCATTATATTTTAATGTTTGTGTTACTGCTATGTCATGTAGCACACATCCATTTGTAATACACGTTTGAGACAACTGTTCATCGATTCGTGTCATATTTTAATAGGATGATATTATTGTTTATTCAGCACAACAGACTTTGTGATATTTGTGTCAACAAACGTCAACAGAATAGTGTTTCGATCACTCATGAATTTATATGAATATAAATCATTTAATAAGTGATCGTAATGCATGTCAGAAAATAAAATCCGTGTTTCGTCGTCTACATACAAGCTTTCGATGACACTCTGTACATTCTCGGCGTCAAAACTATACAACTGAACATATCTTCCCGTGGGATTGATATACAACATGTAATCCAAACCACCGGTGGACAAACTAGACGCAAAGTTCCCATGCGATTGCACGTGAAGTTTGGTCAAGTCAATATCCAAATTGCCTGATATGGTCAAGTTTTTTACATGAATCGAATTACGAATGCGCAAGTTTGTGTACGCCTCCTCTCCGAAAGGCATGCCGTTACACTTTAATAATATATTTACTTTAACATGATGGATTCTCTCAAACGGGGAACCTGTCGTATCGCCTCGGTGTACGCCATCGTCTTGGGATTTACGTATACGGCTGGGGGTGCTGATGTTGGGTAGCGCAGATGTACGCCGTTTTCAATGGCGATCAGCTTCATGTGATGAAAGACGAGGTCGGAGTACGCGTCGGTCGAGCTGATGGCCCAAGAGGCTGTTGCAGACGCCATATGTTGTTGAAGTCGGTGAAACGACACATTTTGCGACTTGCAGATTTTATGCTGAGTGAGCAAGGTCTTTGACGCGCACAGCGAAAGGACGCAGCTTTCGCGATTTGACAACGTGTTGTTCATGTTGAAAAGAAGCTGCGCGCAATGTGTATATTCGTCAACACTGTCGAACGAAAAGTCGGTATCCACCAATCGACAATGCTTCTCGATAACCTTGCACATCTCCGCCCGAATCGATGACTCGACGCAGTTGGTGTAAACGTCGTATTGAGGATCGAGGACGACGGTTCCGCAATTGTGGCATATCCATTCTTGACTGTCGTGGTGGAACACAGTGACCGGATACTCACAAGAGACACAGGGCGGGTCCATGATTTGTGACGATTCCGAGCACAGAAAATGTTAAATACACTGTGTCTGTTTTGATACTTTTTTTTTCGAAATTTACATCAATGTACAAATTATATTACAGCTCGACGTGCGAGCATTGTCAACGTTTGTTTAGAGAGTGTAATACGAATGGTATCGAGTTGATCAATGTGAATGAACAGACATACCCGCAATACGTTGTAAACGTCCCAACGTTGGAGGATTCGGCGGAACAAAAAATATACATCGGGGCGGATGTATTCGAGGTGATTAAACAAAATAACAAAGTTGAACCCTTTGAATTTGATATAAGAAACAACATGAGTAACGGTTTTTCGTATATCGGGGATTGTGTTACAAAATACAGCGAGCAACAAAACTTTTCACAATTTTAAACATAAAGACAGGAATACTTAGAGCAATGTATATGGGTAAAAATATTTTGGAAATTCAAACTATCCAGAGCAGTGTCATCAAGGTTTTGTGTGACGTACTGAAGGAGACTTTAAATGACGTAAACTTTGTTTTCGACGAAGGAGGGATGCGTGTGATGGCAATGGATGGGTCGCATGTTGCCCTTATCCATCTAAAGTTGCATGCCGATAAATTTGAGGTGTTCAAGTGTGAACAAAAAATCAATGTAGGATTGAATATGGCAAATTTATACAAACTCATAAAAACCGTGACAAACATGGATGCAGTTACTTTTTTCATCGATCAAGACAATCCAAACGAGTTTGGGATACGAATTGAAAACGCGGATCGCAACAGTCACACCACGTTCAACTTGAAGATGTTGGATATTGATGAATCTGAGATTCGTTTACCCGATATCCAATTGGATTCTGTTATTACGATGCCATCCAACGATTTTCAACGGATATGCAGAGACATGAACAACATTGCAGACCAGATTCAAATTAGTACGTGTAAACAAATGCTAAAATTATCGTGTTGCGGGGAGTTTGCCTCGCAAGAAACCATTATCGGGGAGGCGAGCCACGGACTCGTTTTTTCGCGTCATAATGACGAGGACGAGGTTACGGGAAAGTTTTCTCTGAAATACATCAATTTATTTACAAAGAGCACAAATCTCAGCAACAGCCTGCAAATCTATCTCAAAAAGGATTACCCATTTATGCTTAAATACAATGTTGCAAATCTGGGTGATATCATGTTTTGTTTAGCTCCATCGGTCGTTTGAGTGAAAGCTTAAACAAATAACAAACTAATTGATAATTAAATGACAGAGTGTTGCTCGATTTGTCTTGAAGACACTGTAGCAATAAAGACCCAACGAGGCTCGACAGTTATACCCCGGAACAGCGGGTTGTCTTTACTGAGTTGTTCCCACGTGTACCACCGCAGTTGCATCAAAAAATGGTACATGAGTAGCTGCGATGAGATTCCGGGGTGTCCTTGCTGCAGACGACCGATTCATTTTCATAAAACTTCAACCTTCTATATTGACCTTCTGGAACAAACAAAACCATCCATTATATCCGACACAACATTTGATTTCATTAAACAATGTGTGTCGGACTTGATCGAAGGTTACTACATTTACTACGACAACGCATCGCAGGTGATTCATATATCGGACATCATGACCAACGATTTACACCACACGTCGTGGAGTGTATCTAGCAAACGAATGAAAACGATTGGCTCTGACACACCCATTTAAAAACAATCTTCTTCTATTTGCTAATGCACGTACTGAAACGAGATGGGGAACTCCAGGCTGTGAATTTCAACAAGATTACGAAACGAATTTCGGATCTAGCTGATTGTATATCGACTGAAATCGACCCGATTAAGATTGGAAAACAGGTATGTAACTCTATTTATGACAAGGTGACCACTAGAGAGCTTGATGAGTTGTCTGCAGATATCGCGATTGGGTTGTGTACCGAACATCCCGATTATGGAATTCTAGCCGCTCACATATGTGTGAGTAATTTGCACAAATACACCCCAGCCTCGTTTTCACAATGCGCTAAAGAGTTGTTTGAAGCCAAGGTTATAACATCTAATCTGTACACTACTGTCATGACCCACCAAAAACGATTGGATGCGGCCGTTTCCTGTTGTAAAGACTATTCCTTTGATTTTTTCGGTCTAAAGACTCTGATGAAGTCCTACCTTTTCAAGATTGGGGATAAAATAATAGAACGACCCCAATACATGTTGATGCGTGTAGCTTTGACCATCCACCATTTAAACATCGATGCCGCGATCGAAACGTACTCTCTCATGTCCGACAAATACTTTATTCACGCAACACCCACTTTGTTCAACGCGGGAACAGATTTTCCCCAGTTGAGCAGTTGCTATTTGGTTGAACTACAAGAAGATTCAATCAGCGGCATCTTTGACACTTTGAAAGATTGCGCAACCATTTCGAAATGGGCTGGAGGAATTGGGCTCAACATACACAAGCTCCGTTCGACGGGTGCTGATGTGCGCAATAATAAGAATGTGTGCACTGGGATTGTGCCATCGTTGCGAGTATTCAATGCGACTTCCCGATACGTAAATCAGGGTGGAAAACGACCGGGATCTATTGCCATTTACTTGACGGTTGACCATCCCGACATCATGAGTCTACTCGAACTGAAGAAGAATCACGGTGACGAGGAGCAACGATGTCGTGATTTGTTTTACGGTATTTGGGTTTCAGACTTGTTTATGCGACGCGTGAGGGATAATCTTACGTGGAGCCTGTTTTGCCCGCATTCTCTCCCGTCCCCTTTGGAAGAAGTGTACGGCGAAGAGTATGACGAGATGTACATGATGTACGAAAGTCAACACTTGTACAAAAAGCAGATCAAGGCGCGTGACCTGTGGTCCGCAATCTGCAACTCTCAGATTGAAACAGGCACGCCGTATATATTGTACAAAGACGCCGTCAACCGCAAGTCCAATCAAAAAAACGTTGGAACCATCAAGTCGTCAAACTTGTGCTGCGAAATAGTCGAGTACACAAGTCCTGACGAAATTGCGGTTTGTAATCTTGCATCGATCGGTCTCCCGATGTTTGTGAAGGATGGCAAATTCGATCACGCGCTCTTGCATAAAGTCGTCAAGGTTATGACTCGAAATTTGAACAAGGTGATTGACATTAACATGTATCCCGTGGAAAAGGCGCGAGTATCCAATCTTCGACATCGACCCATCGGTATTGGTGTGCAGGGGCTGGCGGACGTATTCATCCTGCTAGGCCAACCTTTTGACAGTAAAAACGCGGCGAAAACAAACATGGATATATTTGAAACCATGTACCACGCATCCTTGGAAGCATCGATGGAGCTAGCCAAGACAGACACTGCGTACGAGACATTTCGGGGAAGCCCAGCGTCGCTAGGTATACTGCAGTTTGACATGTGGGATAAAAACGAATATTGCTGCGGTAGTGGGAGGTACGATTGGAATGAACTGCGCACGCAGATTATGAAACACGGGTTGCGAAACTCGTTGCTGGTGGCACCCATGCCCACCGCGTCCACTTCCCAAATATTGGGCAACAATGAATGCTTTGAACCCTACACGAGTAATCTATATCTCCGACGGACAAGTGCAGGGGAATTCGTGGTTGTCAACAAGCATTTGGTCAAAAACTTGCTTGATTTAGGACTATGGAACACTAAAATGAAGGAACTCATCATTTCACACAATGGCTCGATTCAAAACATAAATAATATTCCAGACGTCGTCAAAGAATTGTACAAAACAGCATGGGAAATCTCGCAAAAGGCGTTGATCAACTTGTCAGCGGATCGCGGGATTTACATTTGTCAAAGCCAAAGTCTGAACCTGTTCGTGCAACGCCCGACCATCAAATCCCTCTCTTCTATGCATTTCTACGGATGGGAGCGCGGATTGAAAACGGGGATTTATTACCTACGCACGCAGGCAGCCTCACAGGCCATTCAGTTTACGATTGAACCCGGAACCTGCGAGTCGTGTTCTGCGTAATAGAAATCACTTAAAGACGTTCTTGTCCAACTAAAAAGCATGATGTATCTCAACATCCTTGGATGGGTTTTGATGATTCACACATTGATGTTTGTGTTGGAAATGTTTTATCAACGTTTCTGTGCACCCATCTCAGTGGTTGGTTACTTCACATCCATGATAACAACACCGTCGCTCGTCTGCAAGGCGACAAGGGACATGTCTGCAGATTTAGTTCTGTTCACATCCTTCCATTTGAAATACGTTCTTTTGTGGGTTTGTTTCCAATTCACGTCGTCACTTCGGGTACGACAGTATATGATTCGGATTTCAAACTATTTGTATTAAAAACAAAAATTCTGATTGAATGCAATGGATGATATAGACCATTTGATCGCCAACAGCCAGACAAACTCGTTTATGTTTTATATTGATTCTAGAAATAGAAATCGTTTGTTATACCCAAATCCAAACGAGTATGCCATCCAATTTGCCACACCTTTTAGGAATGTCTACTCTATTCAGGTGGTTGATAGTTTAATTCCTAGGACACATTATAACGTTGACACGTATTCAAACTCTCTTGGTTACACCCTGTTCATTAATGATGACAAGGTTAAAAAAAAAACACAAATTCCAATAGGAAATTACAGTAGTGACCAGTTTCTGACGTTGATGAACCAAAACTTGCAAAACCTTCAACTCGAATATTTGTCATACCCAGGGGATGTACGCAAACAATTCGTCTTCAAATCTGATTACCCGTTCGAGATTAACATAGAAGAGACAACCATGAAAGAGGTGCTGGGATTTGACGGGACAATGGATCAACACAGTCCATGGAAGTATAAACATGAATCAATGGACCGTCACGAGTTTTACGAATCTATTGTGTACGTAGACACGTTGTATTCACACAGCACTACGAATCATACGATGTTTAACAATTCAATGTTATATATACAATTGGACGTTTCACGTGAGCGATATCACCTCAATGGCGTTCAATTCAACATCTCCTCGGTTAGTGAACGGTGTACGTGTGAAGTTTCAGTCGTGTGTCTGACAGAGACGGGACAATATGCACCCACAAACAATGTACCGTTTGAAGTCGAGATTGACGAGAATACTCGTTTCATCAACGCAACGTTTCATGATTATGCTGTGTTGAGTGATCAAATAAATACATTTGTGCGTATTCATTTCAAAAGATTTCAGTACGGGGATTCAAGGTTCAGTTGTTCCATCGAGTCCCATGAAACCACGAATGATTCCGTTCGCATGTATACGCTCACAACCTCAACCGTAGATCAAGCGTCACTCAACGCAAATAGTATCAATCTCTTCAAGAGCGCGTTCAATATCAATGTTATAATTAATACTAGTGTTCGGAAATACTCCATTGTACCACCGGGTTTGATCGATTTGACAGGTGACACCTACATCAACATGCGATGCAAAGAGATTGAAAATCACATGGGAGTCAACGGAAACCGCGTAGAAACTATCAATGGTCAATCATTAACAGAAATCAATCAAACAATAGGATACGGATTGGCCAAGTTTAAACTAGGCGTCATGGGCTATCAGGAGGAACGATTTGATTTCACCGCGTTCGAACCACGTGATATCCATCCCATTGGTAAATTGTCCAACCTGACTTTCCGATTTGAACGATGGGATGGGTCGTTGTACAACTTCAGAGGCGTGAACCATACCTTGACGCTCATCATACGATATTACTCGCCGAAAATCGAACATGTTTCGCGGTCCAAGATGATTAGTCAGTTGAACCCCTCTTATGATCCGTCGGAAATCTTCCATTAATTGTTATTCTTTTTTAGTAAGGAGTAAACGCGATCACAGTATTCTTTGTCCTTGCCCATTTTTTTGCAAAAGAACAATCGTTTGTCTCCGGTACTCATTTTGGTGAACGTCTCGGGTAACAAAGCCATTTTGAACATATCGAGGGTAATTGGGTTTTTTGCAGACGCCTTTTTGTCACAATGTTGTAATATGTCACACCGAGTTGAACCTGTCAACATGGCTATATTTTTGGGCGGAGTGGCGCCGCGAACAACCTCCATCGTTATTTTTTTGGGCTTGTCGCCACGAACAACCTCCATCGTGATTTTTTTGGCTTTGTCGCCACGAACAACCTTTTTGATCACCCTATTTATCATATTTTTAACAATTCTATTCTCAGATTTCCCAAGTTTCTTCGAAGGCTTACGGTACTCTTTAAATATCTTGTGAGTCGCTTTGGCTGGATTTGGCCGTAAACCGCCGCCGTTTACAGCGCGTGGCACAAGCTTTGGAGGGGATCTCGTCGTTTGATTACGCGTGGGTGTGTTTTTTATTTCACCAAACCTGCTCCTTATTTTGGTTAGAGCTTCTTGTATATAAGAGGAATTATTATTCAACTTTACGGATGTTTGGCTTGGATTATTCCTGTTGTATTTTTGACGAACCTTCTCCATGATAGTCTGCGTAAAGTTTGGGTTGTTGGGGTTTGGTAAAGATTTTTTGTTACGGTTAAGATTTTGCAGAATTTCTTTGGCGTATTTGTTAAAGTTTGTTGAAAGAGTTGAAACAGGACGCGGTTTGACTGACGACGCGAATGTCATAAATTTTGGTTTTGGTCTTGATTTACCGAGAGCACGGTTCTCAGCGCCTTTCTTGATATTTGCAGCGATTTCAGATTGTGTGCGTTGAAGGACCATATACACTCAATTAATATTATAAATTTAGTTAAATATTCAATTTGGTTCGGCGTCTGACGTATCGTCTTCGTCAGAATTGAACGCATACGCACGCAACAAAGTACGTGGGTGGACTTTGACCTGTAGCAACTTCCAAGACAATCCGAATTCTCCCGGAATAAAGTATATACCTACCATTTGAATGACGGCATCAAACATTCCCGTTTCTAAACGTACATCATCTATATTAATTCTGTCGTTATTGTTATTGAATACGCCACCGTTGAACGACCCAGTGACGTCGTCTATGGGAACACGTACCCGCCAGCTTTTGTTGTTCAGGATAGGTTTGTACATGCGGCGAACTGTCACTCGGTCCATCGATTTACCAAACCACTCGCTACTGTTTTCCACCGCATGATCGAGTATGATTTCGTCTAAACACTCCACGTGTATACTATTTCGAGTCTCTACTTTTATACTTTTTTTAGCCTCGCCAATGATTCCCTCCTGGGACACACACCGGGAAAGATTGAATGTGTATTTTTCATCCTTCGCGTTACAAACGCAAACCGTCTGCCCTCCGTTGGTATTACTGCGAGGACAAGATGTACGCATGAGTGAAAAATCTACTTTTGAGACACAGGGTATCATTGATTCATGTCAAGAGTCAGTTATGTTTTAAATGAATAACGGCTTGGATAAATCGGGCAATGAGGGCGGTCGGAAGTGCATGTATTTGACCTGCATTATTTCGTAATCGATTGTGTGAATCGCAGTCGCTAAATTCACACCGTGAATCGCGACGATTGGTACGCAAGTGAACTCGTTATTGCTCAGTAGGTTGGCGTGGGGCATTTTGGATATATCAATGTGTTTGTTCTCTTCGTCAAACCATTGACAGGTCGACGCATTGAACGAGGTGTGTATATGATTTTCTGATTTGATGATGTTAGTGCCTGGTTGTTTTGTCTCTGTGTATGCAGCGACTTGTTCCTCGAAAATTCGCATGTTCGGATCAATCGTGAGAATTTTCATCACATTTTTCGACGTCATTGCGCGACACACGGGTAGTTGTACTAGCACCGGGTGGTTATGATGGATACTTGAGAAGAATAAATAGTCTTCAACAAGATTCATGTACACCGTCGATTCACTCAAAAGTTGATCGAGTGAAACCACAGACATTTAACTTAGGAACACAATAATAATATGTGAGTTGAACATAATAAATGACTGCTTACATGAACACTAAAATAACAGTAAGGGTGTACGATCTGATTGTTATTCATATACTGTTGCTTTTAATTTTTCACATTGTGAATCGTTTGGGTGGGGCGCATGAGTTATGTCGGGAGTTGTACAGGATGATTTAAAAGAATGAAATTTTAAATGATTAAATGCAACGTCTTTTCCACGAGGTTCAGGGATTATTAGACAGATATCAACACAAGCCACATATTGAGTTTGAGGTGCGATTTGGCTGGAAACAAGATACATATTTTGATACAAACATCCAGAGGGAGTTTTATGACAATATATATCGAATGCTGGATTCCCCAAGCCTTTATAGATTGGATGAAAAGAGTAAAATTTACATATGGAAAAACATGCGTGTTATCGTGGTGAATAATCAAATTTTGATGGTACAGAAAAAACGAATTGTCGAGTTTGTGGATTTGAAATTGGAAGGCACGCCATACGATGTACGGTTATCTGTGTGTCAAGAAATTCCAGTAAAGTCGTATCCCAAAAATATTTTGAGCTTGGCGACGCTCATCAGGGAACGGACTCGATCCTCTTTTCAGTACAAGATGTGGTCCTACGATCTGACCTCGGTTTTTGTTCCTTACACGGGTGAAACTGTATTCGAGTTTGAGATTGAACTCAATCCACGTGCAGTAGATCCAGGAACATCGCTCAATTATCTGGCCCAATCGCTGGCGATGAAAATACAAGACGTCGCTTCTTGGACGGTCAATAAGTGTGAAATAATTCACTTAAAGGATGTCCATCGGTTATAGTACACCAGCAACCGATCCACTCAGTCAACAACAACTGAAAATCAACAGTCAACAACAACTGAAAATCAACAGTCGACAACTCACCTAAAGACATCCCCACTCCAAAGTACAACAAACACACACGACAAAGACTTTCCTTCAAACAAATCATCGTTTTCGGATACTCATCACTCACCTAAAGGAACTCACACTTCAAAGTACAACCAGAACAATGACGAACATTCTATACAAGAAGTTTGTGCCTACCCAGATTACGTCTGGAGTCCCATCCAAAAACAAGTCGGGTGGTCAGCAAATTCCTCTTTCATACCAATCGATGACAAACTATACAATTCAAACCCCGGTGATGAGCCTTCCGTTTGGTATTTCTGAATACACACCGGACGTGGGCGCAACAAAGTACAGCCTCGAACTTTCGTTCAAGGGAGCCGACACGGATCCTAAAATCGCCACATTCAAAAAACTCATCGAAGACCTGGACAATCATTTTATCGACCTGGCGGTGAAGAACTCCCAAGAATGGTTTGGTAAAAAGATGTCTGCAGAGGTTGTTTCCGAACTATACCGCCCCATCATGAAGCCGTCAAAGCAGCCTGAGAAATACGCATCGACAATGAAACTCAAGCTCCGCGAGAGGAATGAGGTGCTTGAAGCGAAGGCAACCACACTCGACGGTGAGCCTTTCGACATTTCCAAAATTGCACCGGGAACAACAGGTGCAGCAATTATGGATTTTGCACCTATGTGGTTTGTGAACAAGCAATTCGGAGTCACGCTCACGCTTCTGGCCATGTCTATTCACACCTCCCCCAACCACGCCCGCGACTTTACCTTTGAGAACGACGACGACGACGACGACATGACGACGCGCTCCGACGACGAGTAAAGACATATGCAAATTAATTTTGCTCTAGAAAACTAGAATCAATTAGCATATAGCTTTTTTTTTAATATACATTTAGTTTTTTTTAATACCCACCTACTGTCGCTTAGTTGGAGTACGCGAGACCACCCATACCCGACATGATGCGAAGGATGTTGTTGGACACGGCGTACACAAGGAGCTGACCCTGGTCACCCACCTTTGTCTTGAGTCCACTGAGAGACAGAGTCACATTGTCCAGACGGGAGAAGTTGCAGGTGCCTGAGGGCTGATGAGACTCGGGGTTGAGAGCGAACGAGTACACGTACACATACTTGGAAGGCACGCGGGTGTGGTGCTGGTAAGGCTGCACTAGGCGGAAATACGACGCATCACGTTCGGTGAAGCGATCATGGCCATTGAGCTGCAGTTTAGCCGTTGTGAAAGCCTCGTGTGCGGTTGAGGAATAGGGGTGATCCAGGAAGTCACCAGAGGGGCCAGTAATGTTGGCGCTAAACGCCAAACCCGCATCGTCCACGTTGGATTGACCAGCGAAATCCATGGGATCCGCGCCACTTTGGCGGGCAATCCACACAAGTTCCTTCACGGGGTGGTTGAAGTTGAGGCGATGATTGTCATCCTTGCAGGATTCGGGACCCGTGTGCTGCAGCTGCTCAATCAGGTACTCGTGCTGGGATTGAGCAAACACCCGGCGCTCATCCGTGTCGAGGTACACGTAGTCCACAAACAGACGGGGGTTGCCTTCGAATTTCAATTTTTCGTTTTGGAGGCCTCCGTGCACCAGCTCGCTGGCGGAGCGGAATTTGATGTTCAGTTTCACCTCGTGGTACTGCAGAGCAATCAGAGGAAGGGCTAGACCGGGGTTGCGGCAGAAGAAAAACTGGAAAGGGATGTAAAGCTTTTTGGATTCGGGAGCGAAAGACACACCCGCATCACGGCGACCGATCATCTCCTTGAAACCGTTGCGCTTCTCTTCCGGAAGAGTCAGCTCGGACCAGATTTCCATCCACTCTCCGTAATGTTTGTCAATGCGCTGACCGCCAATCTCGAGCTCCACGTACTCGATAAGGGCGTGACCTAGAGAGTTCACGCAGTTGTCCACATTGGCGAACGACACTTCAAGCCACATGTTGGTGACTAGATCGCCGTTGCGACTGATCGTGGTCGTCACACGGTTGCCCAACTCGGGGTTGCCGTTGAACGTCTGCTCAATCGACTCCATCGCAAAGTTGGTGTGACGACGGTACACCACTTTAAAGAAAGAAATCTGGGGGTTGCCAGTGAGGAACACATCCTGTGCGCCGTAAGCCACCAACTGCATAAGTCCTCCTCCCATGATATAGTACCTTATGCACAGAAATTAATTTTAATCAAACGTGGCCAGTTTGAAAATCAAATTTCATTTGTAGAGATATTGCAGTAACACTTTTGTCATGAATCTACAGTTGAAGAAATTTAACCCTAAGACGATGCGTGACAATTCCATCGTCGTATTCGTTGCGAAACGAATGAGTGGGAAATCTATATGCGTAAAAGATATCATGTACTATAAACGATCTCTCGCTGCCGGAGTTGTCATGTCTGGTACAGAAGAAGGTAACGGGTTTTACAAAGATTTCATCCCTGATTTATTCATTTATAACGAGTACAAGTCTGACGTCGTTGAAAAGGTTGTTCAAAAGCAAAAGCAACTGATCAAACAAGGGGCGAAAGATAATAACGTTTTCATCATCCTAGATGATTGCATGTATGACAAAAAGTTCCTACGAGAGAAAATTATACGTCAAATATTTTACAACGGTCGACATTGGAACGTTTTCTTTATGTTGACCATGCAGTACTGTATGGATCTAACCCCTGATTTACGCTCTAATATTGATTATATCTTTGTGTTTCGTGAGAACATTCTTCAAAACAGAGAAAAGATATGGAAAAACTTTTTCGGTATCTTCCCTACGTTCGACATGTTTAATCAGGTTATGAACGCTTGCACGGAAAACTACGAGTGCATCGTACTTGATAACACAATAAAAAGTAACAAAATTGAAGATGTAGTATTTTGGTACAAGGCTAAAATTCGCGACGACTTTCGAGTCGGACACCCGCAGTTTTGGCAAAAACACTCCCAAATGTACGACCCAAATTATGACGACAAGACCCTAGACCTACCGGATAAACCACTACCCAACGACCCCAAAAAACCAAAGATTAAAATTTCTAAAACGCATTGACGTCGGTGTTCTCAAGCTGCTCCATATCAGGATCCACCGGGGGTGAAACAACCGTTTCCATTTCACGTTTTCGCTCTTCAAAATGTTGTTTGGCGCGAACCTGCTCGTCCTTATGACCTTGAATAATTTTGTTCAGCATATCATCCTGATAAACCTTATTCTCAATCATATCCGTATCCGGAGGAATGGGTAGCCATTTGTACAATTCTACCAAAAATACGTAGAATGTGCTGTCCGCTTGCATCAGACGTTTCACATGGTGCTCGGCGTCCTCCTTGTTGGCAAACACGCCTCGTATTTTTAGGGCGCAGACTTTATGTTGTTGAGAAGATGTTGGCGAAACCACCGAAATCAACGCATACGCCTGCCCGGGGATTTGAATAAAGTCTTCCTCTAGGTGATCCACAACGCGTGACGAACTCATTAAATACTACTAGACGGTATCTTTTTAAATGACTTCATCGTAACTCTTTATACTTCGACCTCCGTATGTATCGTCTTTTGTCACCTCGGAATAAATCTCAAACTCCTCCGCGAATCGGCGTAATTGTTCAAACTCTTTTATGAATTGTGGACCATGATCCGTCGACTCTAATTGAATATGTGTCAACTCGTGCAACATTACATACATCATTGTATTTCTTTCCAGACTATTCGACAGTGATATATGAATCGTCGTGTTGTCGTACGTGAATGTTTCTACATCGTCGTGAATAACCACAATCTCCCCGTCTTTCCATCGACGTGATAGCTTGCGGTATTGTTCGTGATTCATCAGCCGAAGCATCAATAGATCAACCTGTTTGATGAGATGATTCTTATTCATTTCAATTGGATTATAATACGAACGACACCGCCGAAACAAAAAAAAACAAATCGCAAAAAACAAAACAATACATGTACACATGGGGCTCATAATATAATATCATTCCTTATTATAATAGACATGGGAAACGTTATGGCCGTAGCTTCAGGAAAGCTGGTTATTCCCCAACGCACCGGGACTGGTAATGCCCAGAACGGATACACCGAATTTCTTGTCGATTCAACGAAAGCTCCTTCGGATCGTAATATTTTCGAACAATGGCTACAAGATGTGTTTGACAGAGCCGACGACAATCATTATCGTAAGCGGGCTTGTTGCACGGGGTCATTGCATAGAGGTATTGGCTGGAGACAAGCCCAAGAACACACGCATGGGATTGAAATACCGATCGCTAATTTATGGAAAAGAGGTGCCGCTACCACTTCCTATCCAGTCATCGGTCCAAACCCCGGTGTCACAAACACCGCTGCCTCTTATGTAACAGAAGGGTACGACAAGCTCGTTCTGGAAATAGCATCCGTAAACTCAACAGCGCGTGCGAATGATCTCCTTGTACTTGGGAAAAACGGTTTCACTCTAAGACGCCTGCCCTTTGATCAATATGAAGAGGAGACTCCAGCGAAACTCAAAGAACTATGCGAAATCGGTGCTCGTAAATATCAGCGTATGATTATGCCTTCTGGTGAATTCAATAGCCTTGGTGATGGCTGGAATCCTGAAGAAGTCAATGACTCCGCGGACCAATCCTGTACTGATCTTTATAGCAATGTTTGTTCAACCCACGCCAACAATTGTAAAGGTGGAACTGTGGGTAACGAAGATCTGTCAAATACAGGCCTATGTGGCGCAGATAAATTCCCAACACACAAGCAACTAAACATTGCGTACGATTCAAAGAGTTTGCCAAAAGAACGAGTCCAAGCCTTGAATTACCCACTTGATTGTGGGTGTACAAACAGTATGGCCGGTGATTATTGGAATCAGACTTGGGACGTATTCGGTTTACCCTTGGTAAGACGGCGACCGAAAGCGATGGATGAGGCATGCCGTAATCAAATGTCTGCCACACATGATGGCGGCTTGGGTTTCACAACCGACCGCGCATCAGGTAACATACAAATATGTGAAAACAATCTCACGCTCCAAAACATCACCGTAGGTGGAAGTATGTTCATGAGCAACATTAACCTGAAAAACGAATGCAACCAAACGGAACTAGATGCTGAGAATAATGCCACACGACCCCCGAGTGGCGGAGGAGGCGGAGGAGGCGGAGGAGGCGGAGGAGGCGGAGGAGGCGGAGGTGGCGGAGGAGGCGGAGGAGGCGGAGGAGGCGGAGGAGGCGGAGGAGGCGGAGGTGGCGGAGGAGTTGTTACTCTCCCAGTAGTTAAAAAGAAAAAATCGGATGATGACTCTGACCAGATGATGATGATGATGATGATGATGGTTGTTGTGGTTGTAGTGGTTGTGATAAGTAAGAAGAAATAATTATATTGTTTCCGTATGATATATGGGTTTGCAACTGACACATGATCCTATAGAGCTGGAATTCCAATTCAAGACACAAACGAAACCAGTCGTAGAAACTAAAAAAAAAGCGGGTTTTTTTGGGTTTGGGGGAGGTGGAACCGAGTTGGAAACGGAAAACACTGACATCAGAAATAATACCCTAAAAAACACAAAGAAAATGATGGCGTCAGCATCCTTGGAAGCAGTGTCAACCAATCAACAGAGTTTCTCTGCTTTGTTGCTCTCGAAAAATACGATGACTATTGCGAATATCATTTGCGCAGGTGATTTCAATTTTGGAGGCACAGACGCCGGAATTGATCAAAAGAATGAGGTCGATGTAACAGCCAATATCAATATGGCCAACAGTGTCAGCACAACGATGAAAACATCAATGTCAAATTCGTTTACGGATGCTATGTGTGATAAGACCAAAGTGGGGGGTTCCTCTTTGGAAGGAATGGTGGGCAAAGTCGTTGATGGGGTGGCTGGTGTGGCAAAGAATTCTGTCAATGCATTGGCTGGCGTTTTGGGGAACAGTACATCCGAAAAAACCAAAAATACTACGATTGAAAACATTAAAACAGAATTAAATACAGCCGTAGAAAACTATTTGAATGTCAAATTGTCCAACGAGAATGTTCAGGCTGCTGTAATTAAAGCACAAGCAGACAACGAAATAGTTGTAAAAGACATTCAATGTGGTGGAGATGCGAATATCAAAGGTATTGCGCAAACGAATGTAATCAAAGGGTTTCTTGAAGCTTTGTTTGAGAATGAGGTGTCAACAGATCTTGAACAGATAATGTTGACCGAAATGAGTGCTACGGTTGATGTAATGTTTGAAGGTACGGGGGACATTGCGGCGATTGGTTCGGCATTAGCAGAAAATATCAATGCAATAGGTGATGCGGCGCCAAAGATAGGCGACGGTATTGCCAATGCCATCACGCCTGTGACAGAAGCAAGTGCCGACACAGCTAAGACTGCTATATATGCTATGATAGTTCCAGCGATTGTATTTATCATCGTAGTGGGCGTGGTTGTGTACTCTCAGTCGGCTGGTGCCAAGACGAACAACAATGCGTAGATTTACCAAATTAATAAAGTCTCTAAACAATAAAATGACACACAATGAACACATATTGTTTATTGATTCAAGGTTTTCCGATTCGATATCCAACGTAGATTTTAGTGTTATTTTTAACAAGTCAACAACAGCCAACACTCATTTCGGGGGTTATCCCACACAGGTGTTCAAAAACGTCACTTCGGTTGAGCTCACTGCTCTAAGCATGAACGCGTATCCTACCCTCACAGACGAGAATTATGTTGTTTTGGATATAGACGAGCTGAACAATCGGATGCATTCCAACGTCCCCGAAGTGAATCAAAGCTTTGCAGTAGTGTATACGGACAAGGCGGAAAACCAAAAGAGTTATAAAGGTCATGATTTTGACATTAAGAAAGTCAGTTTTGATCCACCGATGAGTTCATTGTCTAGGTTGACCATCAAACTAAAAAATCCAATGACACGCGAGGTTATCGAAGACCACGGTAAAACCACATTCATTTTTAAAATAACAACTCTCCATGTGGTCAAATAGATTTGACTACAGAAAACTACGCAAACAAAAAAAACAATTTTTTTAGAAACCT
>Ga0302131_1000527_pt1 | contig 22977 bp, 18 predicted proteins | sample CB9_20m_MG_FD_203105 | JGI IMG/M metagenome (GOLD analysis project Ga0302131, IMG submission 203105) | Marine microbial communities from Western Arctic Ocean, Canada - CB9_20m | ecosystem: Environmental > Aquatic > Marine > Oceanic | place: Canada: Western Arctic Ocean | collected 2017-09-19
GCCCGAGATAGCTTTCAGATGCTGCTCGATCATGGGGTCTACATAGAGCCCAAGCCCTTCTCCATTGGCTATAGAATTGAACACCCCCAGTCCACTATCGACAGAGCGCGCTTTGGGGCACAGGCCGGACATCCTGTTTTGGGTGCCGCAGAATACAAGCTCGTACATCATTGTAAAAGTGGCCGCAGCGTATACAGTTTTTGCATGTGCCCTGGTGGCACAGTGGTAGCTGCAACCTCCGAAGAAGGCCGAGTAGTCACCAATGGCATGTCGCAATATTCCCGCAATGAACGCAATGCCAATGCCGCTATTGTGGTGGGTATCGACCCAGAACAAGACTTCCCAGAACATCCATTGGCCGGCATTGATTTACAGCGTGAACTTGAGTCCTTGGCCTACAAACTAGGTGGCGAAAACTACAATGCCCCAGCGCAGCTGGTGGGTGATTTTTTAAAGGACAGACCGTCTACAACATTGGGCTCGGTTACCCCCTCCTACAAACCGGGCATCACATTGGGCGACCTATCCAAAGCACTGCCAGAATTTGCCGTGGCGGCAATCCGAGAAGCTATTCCAGAGTTTGACCGGCAGATAAAAGGTTATGCCATGGCGGATGCCATTTTAACCGGTGTTGAGACACGCACATCAGCGCCAATTTGCATCAAGCGCGACAGAGACTATGAGAGTGTTAATACAAGAGGGTTGTATCCCGCCGGTGAAGGCGCAGGCTATGCAGGCGGTATTCTGTCTGCGGCCATCGACGGCATAAAAGTCGCCGAGGCCCTAGCCTTAGATATTCTTAAAGTACCGCGCGCAGAGAGTTGAGACAAAAATCGACGTTCTTTTGATTGCTGGCATGGCCCATTAGACCAATACGCCATACCTTGCCCGCCAGAGCGCCAAGGCCAGCACCAATTTCCAAATCAAACTCATTGAGCAAACGACTGCGAACCAATGCATCGTCGACGCCATCGGGAATATAAACCGTATTAAGCTGGGGCAGACGATCCTGTTCAGGCACCAAAAATCCAATACCCATCTCTTCTAGACCGGCCCGCAATGCCAAATGATTGTGCTGATGACGGGCCCAGGAATTTTCCAAGCCTTCATCCTGAACAATTACCAGTGACTCATGCAAACCATAGAGGCAGTTAACCGGTGCGGTGTGGTGATAGGCGCGCTTGCCCTCACCACCCCAGTAGCCCATGACCAGGTTTAAATCGAGAAACCAGCTCTGCACCTTAGTGCTGCGCTGTTGAATTTTTTCTGCCGCGCGGGCGTTAAAGCTCACTGGCGATAGTCCTGGAGGAGCTGATAAGCATTTTTGTGAACCGGAATAAATGGCATCAATCTCCCATTCATCAACCAGTAACGGTGATCCCGTAAGACTGGTCACTGCATCAACAATGGTTAAACAATCATATTTATGGGCCAGCGCAACAAGGGTCTTGGCATCTGACTGAGCGCCAGTAGAGGTTTCTGCATGAACAAAGGCAACCAGAACTGCATCGGGATTTTCTAGCAACGCAGCCTCAACCTTCTGGGGGTCAACCACGGTTCCCCAGTCATCATGAACCATCACCGCAATACCACCGCAGCGCTCAACATTCTCCTGCATGCGGCCACCAAAAACGCCATTTTGACAAACAATAACCTTGTCACCCGGCTCTACTAAGTTGGCAAAGCAGCATTCCATACCTGCAGAACCCGGCGCAGAAACTGCAAAGGTCAGTTCATTTTTCGTTTGAAAAGCATACTGCAGAAGTGTTTTAACCTCATCCATCATGCCAATGAACGTCGGATCCATGTGCCCCACCGTTGGTCGAGCCATAGCCTGAAGTACGCGCTCACTTACATCTGAGGGTCCGGGACCCATGAGTGTGCGGCGCGGTGGATGAAATGAGGTAATGGTCATAATGGCGTCTCTTAGATTATTTGCTATGAATGGTTCGCGTCAGCCACAACACCGCTGACCTTGAGTTGCTCAATTTGAGCCTCACCCAATCCTAAACTTTGCAGCACTTCATCAGTATGAGAGCCAATTTCTGGCCCCGGCCATTCTGTGCCGCCTGGAGTACCTTGTAACTTCGGCATCATGGCGGGAATTTTAAGTGGCTCACCATTAATTTCAACCTGCTCAAATAATTCTCGGTATTTGAAATGGCTATCTTCCATCATGTCCGCAGCATTATAGACAGGGCCACAGGGCACGCGATTATCTTCGAGAATAAGCATCGCTTCAGAGAGAGGCAGGCTCGCACACCAGCTAGCCAGTACCTGATCAAGCTCGGCCTCGTGGATAACTCGGTCAGAATTGGTGGCATATTTAACATCCGTGGCCATATCGGCTCTGCCCACGGCAGTCATCAGGCGGGCAAAGATGGAATCACCGTTGCCGCCAATCACCAAGAATTTACCATCCCCACATTTATAAGTGTTGGTGGGCACAATACCGGTTACCGTGGTTCCCGAGGGTTGGCGAATAACGCCAGCGCCATCATATTCGGGAATAACGGCTTCAAGCAGATTAAACATGGATTCGTAGAGCGCCACATCAACCACCTGACCGCCCTCTTTATTGTCTTTTATCGCCTCATCTCGCGAACGTAGGGCCATCAGTATGCCAATCACCGCATGCAGTCCCGACACCGTGTCGCCAATACTTAGATTGGGTCGCACTGGCGCTTCCCCCGGGTAGCCATTCACATATCGGAAACCACTGATGGCCTCGCAGGCAGAGGCAAAGCCAGCCTTCTTGGAATAAGGCCCGGTTTGGCCATAGCCAGAAATACGTGCATAGATAAGATTGGGGTTATCGGCTCTAAGGCTCTCTGGGTCTAGGCCCCATTCCTCAAGCACACCAGGGCGGAAGTTCTCCACGACTATGTCAGCGCTCTTGAGCAGCTGCTTAACGAGGTCGCGCCCCTCTGGGGTCTTAAGATTCAGCGAGATACACTTCTTATTGCGTCCAAGGCTTCGCCACCAAAGTGAGGTGCCATCTTTAACCTCACGCCAGTTACGAATCGGGTCGCCACCTGGGGGCTCTACTTTAATCACCTCGGCACCGAAGTATCCAAGCATGCATCCAGCAAAAGGACCGGCCAAAAGCTGACCCAGTTCGATAACTCTCAAGCCTTCTAGTGGTTTGCTCATTAGTATCCCGATATATCGTTGAAATGGCCGAAGATTCTAGCACCTGAAGGTGTAAACTAAGATAAATACTGATGCAATCTCGAAAAACTCGAAGTAAAACATCATTTTTTGTAGTCAAATCTGTAGCCTTTGTTCATAAAAGCAAAATAAATGCGCCTTAAGAGACCCGCCACGGAACCGGCTACAAACTGACGACTCTAAATTTTAGAGTTAATCTAGGAGCTGGTTATGCCCATCAAGCAAAATCTATCAAAATCGCCCTCAATCTGCAGGGACAGAGTATTTAGAATTTCTGTATTGCTTTTGGCAATAACAGCAACGCAATTTTCTTATGCACAATCCATCGCCGAACAACAGCCTATTTCCGACCCTGTTGCCGACTATATGAACGCTATCGACAACGTCGAAGCCGAGTACAGCGCCTACTCAACAGAGCTTTCAGATCTGTATTTAGGCCTTGGAAAGTCGCTTTATTCTAGAGAAGAGTACGAAAATGCGCGCAAAGCCTTTCAAAGAGGCATGCAAATTGAACGTGTTAACTACGGCCTCGATAGCTTATCTCAGGCACCCTACTTGGTATCCATTGCCGACACCGAAAGTTACCTAGGTAACTGGGATGAATCACAAAAAGCCCTGGAAAACCTGTACACCATTAACACCAAAGCCTATGGCTCTCAAGATGTGCGCATGCTGCCGGTGCTGGATCAGTTGTTGGACTGGTATATGGACAGCTACAAAGAGCGCACGCCCAAGGGTGGTTACTCCAACCTAGTGATCTCAGAACGTATTGCCGCGCGGATGTACGACATTATCAATACTGATATGCCACTGGACGACCCGGAAGCGCCAGATCGCTACCGGCGTTTGGGGTATCTACAATATTTTATCGCCAACCATATTAAGCAGCATGGAGAGCCCTCAGAATCGGGTCTGAGCATCTCGATGGCAGGTTCCTCAGGACGTCCCAGCGACGCAACCACCTCCCATATGCACTTTCGTCGCGGCAAGCTCGCGCTGGAGAAAGTCATTGAGTCCCTAGTCGAACAACCCGATAGTACGGCAACAGATCATGCACTGGCGATTGCTGAGCTGGGTGACTGGTATCTGGTATTCGGGCAAAAGTCTTCTGCGACCCAGGCCTATCAGCTGGCGTCCGATGTTTTGGACACCACAGAAGATCCCGCGCAGGCTCGAACAGACCTATTTGATGCACCGAGAATGATAGAATTCAGCATGAATAAAGACGGTCAGGCAACTCAGGCAGATGAAACCGAGGATGCTCAGCTTGAACTGTCCATGATGATATCCACCTACGGCGTGCCCAATGACATTGAAGTGGCCAATCCACCAGAAAGCTTTACCGACAAAGAACTGAGCGATCTGCGCAAAGATGTGCGCAGTAAACGCTTTAGACCAAAGCTCGTTAATGGGCTGGCTGCAGATGCCCCCTACAGCATGACCTACAATCAACCAACACCTCAGGGCTAGCTACTATAGATCGATTAAATAGATCGGCTAAAATGGGCCGAGCAAAATGGAACGACTGACATGGACCTAAAGAAATGGACCTATTAAAAAGCCCCACAGGCCAACCTTCAGTGCTTAGCTTAATAGCAGCGCTAGCTATGGTGTTTTTACTCAGCGCCTGCCAAATGCCCTCGCCAACGAACTCTTCAGGACAGTCTGGACAGTCCGGGCCGTCAGGTCCATCCGGCGGTGGCATGCCTTCACCCCCAAGCGCCGGTTCTTCATCACCCGGCGGTAACGCCTCACCTCCCAGCGGCCCTCCATCCGGCGGTGAGCAAAGCGCCGGTAGCGAAGATGGAAGTACCGGTAGTGAAGAGAGTTCAGGAAGTGAAGATGGGAGCTCTGGCAGTGGCCAAGAAGATGAGGGGCAAGACGGCGCCAGCGGCCAACAAAGCGCCGGCGGTCAGCAAGGAGAAAGTGTAGAGGGCCTAGATGCGCAACTTGACGCATCTTTAGAAGGATTTGATGACAGTATGGGAGGTAGTTCATCTCAGGGACCGGACGAAATCGATATTCTAAGTCCCAGTGGTTCTACTGGTGTTGCTTCAGATAGTGACGAACCTCTCTTTGAAGAGGCCGACAGCGGCATCCCCGGTGAGAGCAATGCAGATATAGAACAGGCCGCCCAACAGGGTTCGGAGGGCTCAGAAGGCGAAGCTGGTTCGCAAGGAGCACCGGGTGCCGAAGGCGAAGGCGGTGGTGGTTCTGGACAGCAGCAAGCAGATGCCGAGGTGATACCCATCCCCGAGGATATAGATGATGGTCAGGGTGATGATATTGTTCTTCGCCAGATACGCGACGCAGCCATGAAAGAAAAAGACCCAGTGCTCCGTGAGAGACTCTGGGATGAATATAGACGAATCAAGAATCAATAGACGGTGCTGGACAATAACTATTATGGAAAATAAACCGACCAATCAAGTAACGGGTAGTGCTGTGTTAGCGGCTTTGCTGCTGGCATCCACGCTTTTTATGGCAGTCGTCACAGCGCCCTCAGCCTTTGCAGCCACAGACAAGGTTACCTCATCAACGGCACTAGTTTTAAAAACACCAACAGCGCCTATTCCAGAAGCGGCGCTTTTAGACGTAGGGATTCCAACTCTTAACGATGGCCTCTACCTAACAGACGAAGACGACACCGTATTTCCGGAGGTACGCTTTGCCGAGGCTATTTACTTCTCAAACCAGCTAGCCAAAGTCATGGAAAAAAGCGGAGCCTGGGGGGCTATTCGAGTAACCCCTAGCGAAGACATAGTGATGGATATCTACATCACCGGTACCATATTGCAGTCCGATGGCGAAACCATGGACCTGAAAATCACCGTCAAAGATACCAGTGGCAAAACCTGGTTTAGCAAAAAATACAAACAGACCACCGGCAAATATGCCTACGATCGTCGTTTAAAAAGCCTGGGCGATCCGTTCCAAAATTTGTTTGTACGCATCGCCAATGATGTACTTAAATACAGAGAACAACTCAGCGATGAAAGGGCCATAGAGCTGCGCACCATCTCAGAGCTCCGCTTTGCAAAAACTTTTTCGCCTGAAGCGTTCGATGAATATATTACCGAAAAGCGCAATGGCACCCTATCCATTAGCCGTCTTCCCGCTGAAAATGACAGCATTCTGAAGCGCGTGCGCAAAATTCGCGATCGGGACTACCTCTATGTCGATACCATGCAGGATTACTACGACGGTTTCTCACAGCAGATGCACCTCGCCTATCAGGATTTCAGGCGCGCCTCCTACGATTCAGTGGTCAAGGCCCGTCAACTCGACAAACAGGGTAATCGAAGAATTATTGCCGGTATCGGCTCCATTCTGGCAGGCATCTATGGACGCTCCCAAGCCAATACTCGGATCGCCAGCGATGCCAGCACCGCCACCGCCGCCGTGGGTGGTTTTATCCTTAAATCAGGCCTTGAGAAAAAACAGCAGGCAGCCGCCTACAATGAATCAGTGGCCGAGATGGGTTCCTCATTAGAAGCTGAGATTGCGCCTCAGGTAATCGAACTTGGGGACCGCACCGTAACTCTAACAGGCACAGTCAAGGTTCAGTATGAGCAGTGGCAAGAACTGCTGCACAAAATATACAAGCAGGAGCGTGGCACCCTATAGGGGTCACCGCATTATGGATAAACAGTCACCCACATCTCATTCAAAACAGCAGGGCAAGCAGAAGCTTGTGATCGGCCTGCTGTTAGTCGCCGTTGCCGCAGTGGTTTTATTGTTGCCCAATCTGGTCAGCGAGCCCTGGATAGCAGGGCCTAGTGCTTCTGTTCCAGTGGCAGATAAAACATCTGTGAGTCCATCTACAGCTGCCGAGAAAACAAAATATCGACAGGACTCCCAGACCACCTTGGCCCAGATTATTGCCATCCGCGACCGCCTCAATAACCAGAGCGTTGAACGCTGGGCTGACTTCGAGTTTCGCCAGGCCATGGCCCTAATTGAACAGGGTGACGAACAATATGGCTACGGTGACTACCGGGAATCTCTGGATAGCTACCAACAGTCACTGGCACAGTTAAAAAGCCAAGAAGAGCTGGGTCAGCAGACATTAACTAAGGCGCTGGCAGATGGCCTAGCCGCCATTGAAAATGCCGCCCAAACCGACATATCAATTGCCACAGCGGCAGCCAGCCTAGCCATGGCCATTGCGCCAGACAACAAACAGTCGCAGAAAGTTGAGCAACGGGCCGCAGTGCTACCTGAGGTTATTGAACAGCTCCAGAGCGCAGATAAACTGCTTGCAGGTAAACAACTCAATGAGGCTAAAAGCGCATACCAACAGGCACTAGCACTTGACCCTCAGCATATAAGGGCTGCAGCGGCACTAAGTTCCACGAAGCAAGCCGTTGTCGAAGAGCGCTTTCGTAATGCCATGAGCCAAGGGTTTAGCGCCCTAGATAAAGATAACTTTGCCGCCGCTAATCAGGCATTTAAAAAGGCAGGCACCGTCTATGCCAACCACCCCTCCGTAGCTCAGGCGCTGTCACAGGTTAAAACACGTCAGTCACAGATTTTGGTGAGTCGAAAGATGGTGCAGGCCAGCGGCCATGAGAACAGCGAACAGTGGCAGCAAGCCCTAGATATTTACCAATCTTTATTGGCCACCGACCCCTCCTTAACCGCCGCCAAAGTCCGCACCATTCGCGTTAAGGTGCGTGCTCAGCTGGATAGTCAGATTAATAAAATTCTCGCAGACCCTCTAAAACTCGTGTCGTCCTCGCTGTACAACAGCGGCCAACGTCTCCTAAAAGATGCCAGAGGTATTACCAAACCTGGCCCCGTTTTAACACAGCAGATTGCCGACCTGAATAAAACCTTACGCCAGTCGCGCAACTCCATCGATGTTGTACTCCAGTCAGATAGCCTCACTGATGTAACCTTGTTTCGCGTTAAAAAGTTAGGCGCCTTCAAACAGACCTCCGTTTTACTGAGACCCGGACGCTACATCGCTGCAGGCAAACGACTGGGCTATAGAGATGTAAGAGTCGAATTCACCATTACCGGAGAGCCAATGCCCGACCCAATACTGGTAAGCTGTAGCGAAGCTATATAGATAGAGGGCGAAGCTATTTAAATAGAAAGCATAAAGAGCAAAGCGAGAAAGACTACTTAGTCTGTTGCATTTGTCAGAAAATTATACAATTAAGCATAAAGCTTTCTAACAAACAGCCATAAATGGAGTCAAAAATTTTAGGGAACAGATTAGTCGTACTTACATTGAAACCCCACTAATCTGATAATCAAATAATAAAACAGTATCTGAAATACTATGGCCGACGATAACCCACTGTTAGCAACCGACTTCACGCCCATGGATGGTAGTGGTGCCAAGCGCCGCCTGCCCATATCTCCCGGTATGCTGAGCCTCGCCATTCTTGCAGGCATCGGCGTTATCATCATGACGTACCTCTTTATTGCACGTGCAGTTATCTTCCAAACAGAGCCTCCCGCTGCAGACATAGAAATAAGTGGCCTGTCATTTAATATCGGAGACAACTACCTGCTACTCAAAGGTGAGTATGACATCACCGCCAGGACCCCAGGCTACTATCCATTACTCGACACCATCACCGTAGGCGATGCTGCCACACAGGACATAAAGCTTCGGCTCCAACCACTGCCGGGTAATCTCGCCGTAACCTCAGAACTGCAAGACATCGAAGTCAGTGTAGACAAGCAGCAAACAGGGACAGTTCCGGGTCCGCTCGAGGGACTTAGTCGAGGTTCCCACCAGCTTGAATTTAGCAAGTATCGCTACTTTTCATTGCAGCAAGAAATTGATATCGAGGGCCTAGGTAAAACTCAGTCTCTCAATATCGCGCTGCTGCCAGCCTGGGGACAGATGCAATTCACCACCGAGCCAGCGGGTGCCGATCTATATATTGATGAGCTACTAATCGGCCAAACTCCCCTAAGTACAGAGGTACTGGAAACAGGCAGTCAGCTCAAAATAGCGCTTACAGGTTATAAGCCTCACCTCCAGCAGGTCTCTATTAAAGCGGGCACCGACGCTCAGCATCCTCCTGTTAAATTGATTGTTGCCGACGGCACATTGCAGATAAGCAGCTCTCCAACCGGCGCCAATGTCACCATTAACAACAAATTTCGTGGCACCACGCCGGTGGATGTCCCCTTAGCACCCTTCAAAAAACATTCTGTTGAGCTATTTTTGGAAGGCTATTTAAAGGCCACTAAATCAGCCAAAGTACAGCCTGAAGAAAACTCAGGTCTAGCCATTAACCTAGTCCCTAATATAGGCAACATTGCCTTTACTGTTAGCCCAGCGGATGCACAGATTCTGGTGGATAACCGCAACCAGGGTAGAGGCAGTAGAACCCTGTCACTCACTGCAAAACCCCATAGTGTCAGCATTCAAAAACCCGGTTACGAAACTAAGTCATTAACTGTCACCCCAAGACCCGGCCACGAACAGGCACTTAAGGTAACGCTGCTTACCCTGCAACAGGCCTACTGGGCCTCGCGCCCGCCAATGGTAAAAACGTCACTTGGCTCGCCCTTAAAATTGTTTCGCCCCAACCATAGCTTTACGATGGGAGCACCCCGCCGCCAACCGGGACGCCGGGCCAATGAGGCCGAGCGTAACGTAAGCTTGCAAAGACCCTTTTATCTAGGCACCAAAGAAATTAGCAATGCCGAGTTGCGTCGCTGGAAAGCCAGCCACAGCTCCTCCGCACTCAAGGGCCGATCATTGGATATGGATAAACAGCCCGCCGCCAAAGTTAGCTGGGAAGATGCCGCTCTTTACTGCAACTGGCTGAGCAAGCGCGATGGACTGCCGCAGTTTTATCAAATGGAAGCCGGCATAGTCAGCGGTTTTAACTGGGACGCCCATGGCTACCGGCTGCCTACCGAAGCCGAATGGGCCTGGGCGGCAAGAGTCGGAACTAATGGCAACAGCAAAGTATTCCCCTGGAAAAATGACCTCTATCCTCCAGCCGTAGTGATTGAAAACTATGCCGATCAAAGCGCTTCAAGATTTTTGACCTTTACCATCGCCAATTACAATGACAAATCACCGGTTTCGGCCAATACCGGTAGCTTCAGCCCCAACCATAACGGCCTCTATAATATGAGCGGCAATGTTGCGGAATGGGTTAATGATTATTACGACGTGCGTCCCAGTCGTGGGGAAGTTGCCATAGATCCGAAAGGACCAAAAACAGGCACCAGACACGTTATTCGTGGAGCCAGCTGGGCACTGGGGTCTCGTACAGAACTGCGCCTAAGCTATCGCGATGCTGGCGCCGATGGCCGCCTAGATGTAGGCTTTAGAATCGCCCGTTATGTGGACAGTGCCGGAGTTCGACCATGAGACTGCCAATAAGAATATTGTTAATCACAATGCTGTTTATACCCGCGCTACTGATTGCTCAGGAATCGAACCCCGAAAAGCCATTAGAGAATAGTGAGCCCTCAGCGGATAGAGAGCCCTCAGCGGATAGAGAGCCCTCAGCGGATAGAGAGCCCTCAGCGGATAGTGAGCCCTCAGCGAATAACGAGCCTTCAGCCTCTAGTAACAAAGAGCCCTCAGCCACTAATAATAACGAACCCCAAGAAACTCAAGACGACAGAGACTTTAAACCCAGCGAAGAAATATCCGAGGATTTTCCAGTCCCTCTCCCCTCAGATATTTAAAACATTGAGTAACAGGACCAGACTATGAATACTTCAACCAACCGCGCCAGCAACGAGATGTTCTTTCAGCTGATTGCCCTGCTGCTGGCCATCATTATTGTTCACACAATCTTTGTAACTGTGGTTCGCCCCAATGCCGACAGCACCATTCGTCACCATGCCGAAATGGTCGCCGCCGGCGAAGAGTATCAGGTACCCCGATCATTCTTTATTGTCATTAAAGACCTCGAGCAAGAAGCCTGTTTTATTCTGATGTTCTGGTCCCTCGCCATCATGGGTTACAAAACCCGCACCACCATTCGTGAACAGCGCATGTTAAACCAACCCCTAATCTCCATTGCCGAAGGCTCTAGAGTGCTGCCAGATGATGCCTCGCAACTCACCAGACCCCTGCAATCATTGCCCGATGAACAGCAGAGCTATCTCTTACCAAGAGCCCTGCACACAGCACTGACTCGATTTCAGGTTACCGAAAGCGTGCAGTTCGCCACCGAAGCTGTGAACAGCACCTGCAGTACCGAAAACGATCGCCTCGACTCAGAGCTCTCTATGGTTCGCTACATTACCTGGGCCATTCCCTCCATTGGCTTTATTGGCACAGTGCGCGGTATCGGCGCTGCCCTAGGCCAGGCTCACGAAGCCATCGCCGGCAATATAGCAGGAGTAACCAGCAGCCTTGGTGTTGCCTTTAACTCCACCTTTATCGCCCTGCTAATCAGCATGGTAGTGATGTTTTTTATGCACCAGCTACAGCTCTCACAAGAGCGCTTAGTATTAGATTCTCAGTCCTACTGCGAAAATAATTTACTGCGTTTTTTAAAAGCGAAATAAACCATGACTCTGGCTATCTTGGAACTCAATGACCAGGCCCTGCTGATTCAGTCGGAGGATGGTCAATCCCATATGGAACCGGGCTTTGCTCAGCTTACCCCTACGGGTATTAAGAGCGGAGATAGCGCCCGAGCCAGCGCATGGAAAAATCCTCAGGATAGTTTTAATCAGCATTGGCGACAACTTAACCAGCTGCCGCTACCCAGAAAACAAAACTGGGCGCGACATCACGGCGATATCGCCTATGCCCAAATCAAGCACATGCTCGAAAGTGTTGGCTCACCCAGTAATGTCATTCTCGCCGTTCCCGGATGTTTCACCGATGATCAGCTAGCCCTGCTATTAGGTTTAGCCCAGGCCATCCCTGTGCAGGTTGATGGGGTGATAGATAGCGCACTGGCTATAGGCCTCCACAACAACAAACAAACCTTACTCATCGACTTGCAGCTTCAGCAATCTGTGGTGACTTTGCTTAGCACAAAGAGCGGCACCGTCGATGTCAGCGCCCAGGAAATTGTTCCAGACCTAGGCATCATGACCATCTATAACGGTGTGGCTCGCCATATTAGTGATCGTCTCATTGACGACTACCGTCATGATCCCCTGCATACCTCAGAGGGCGAACAGGCAATCTATGATCAGCTTCCAAGCTGGCTGATGCAGCTTGGTTGGGAGAGTGAAATTTCCGTCAGTCTGCCCTCCCCACGGGGAGAACTGCCGCTTATATTACGCACAGACAAAATCGGCGAAATCATTGAACAGCGCCTTATCAGCCTAAATAGCATCATTAAAAAGTACCCCAATGCCAACATCAGCTTTGCTCACAGCGCTCGGTTAATTCCTGCAATACTGCCAAGGTTTTCCAAGGCAGAGGTGATGTCACAGGCCAGCAGCGCTGACAACTGCCTAGCAGCTCAGCAACAGATCGTTGCCGACAGCAAATCACTGCACAGAATTACATCATTAAAAGCCGTGAATGGAAAAACTAAAAGCGCTAGAACTAACACTAAAGCCAACTCAAATACCAAGCAGCATTGCGCCACCCATCTGCTCCATCAGAATCATGCCTGGCCCCTCGACAAACCTCTGAGCATTAGTCTGTTAGACGAACAGCTAACAATGGCCAATGGTATCGATAACAAAGCCGTATTTGTCGCCGTCATCGAAAACCATCAGCTGCGCATAATGCACCAGTCTGCTGAGATAGCGATGGAGATTCCCGGCCATTGTGAGCCCGGCCAAGAGATCATTATCGCGGGTCATAGGCTCGGCCTAATCGAGGTTAGCAATGCCTAGAAAGCGTCGCAATATAGCCTTCAGTCTATCCTTCTTGGATATCATGGCCTGCGGCTTTGGCGCTGTTACTCTGCTCTTTTTAATTCTTCGTCACAACGCAACCGAAATACAAACCCCAGATATAAGACTGTCTGCAGAAGTAGATTTACTAAAAATGGATATCCGCCAGGCAGAGACAGAAAAAACTCAGCTATTAAATAGCCTTGAAGAAATCACCCTAGAATTAGTTGAGGCCCAAGGACTTTCTGATCGTGTACTGACAGATCTACAGGAAACAGAAAAAAGTATTCAGGCCGACCCCAATGATATCGACAAACTGCGTCGTCAGGTTGAGCAGTTGGAAAATGAAACTGCACAAATGGAAGAAGTAGAATTCGGCGACAAGGTGCGAGAGTTTCTCGGTGATGGCAACCGTCAATATCTTACCGGCCTGAAGTTGGGTGGCGAGCGGGTTCTAATATTGGTGGATGGCTCCGCCAGCATGCTCGCCGATACCGTGGTCAATGCCGTGCGTCGACGCAACATGGACGACGAACAGAAAATGCAGTCACCCAAATGGCAGTGGACATTGCGCACCGTCGAATGGCTAGTCGCCCAACTGCCTCCTAGTAGCCGGTTTCAAATTTATGTTTTTAATACCGAGGCCCAGGCAGCCCTCCCTGATTCAGAAGGTGAATGGTTAGATGCTGCAGATTCACTAGCAATGGAAGATGCCATTGCAGGCCTCAAGCTTTTTTCACCTGGCTCTGGTACAAGTTTAACCAATGGCTTTGGCGCCATCGCCGATTTTGAAGATCGGCCCGACAATGTTTTTCTACTCACCGACGGCCTACCTACACAGGGTAAAAACCCACCGCGAAAGTACATGGTCAGCGGAGAACAGCGGCGTAAACATTTTATCGCTGCAATGAAAGAATTCCCTCGGGGCGTGCCATTAAATACAATTCTGTTTCCCATGGAAGGTGACCCGGAAGCGGCCGCACTCTTCTGGCAGACCGCTCTAGATACCGACGGTGCCTTTATAGCCCCATCCAGGGACTGGCCATGAGAAAACAGCGCAGAGCATTACCGGAAGCTAGCCTCTCGTTTCTAGATGTTATTAGCTGTGGCTTTGGCGCTATTGTCTTACTTCTGGTTATCGCCCGAGTGGGCGATCCTTCGGCATTGGAAGAGGCCGAAAATCAATTACTGGGATCGGTAAAAGATTATCAGGAGCGACTCTTTGAAATACGTGGTGAGTCCGTCGTGCTCGACGAACGCTTAAAGTCTCGCAAAGAACAGCTCTCTGAACTAACAGAACGAGTGGCGCGACTCAAAGCAAAACTCGCCAGCGTGTCCAAACAGTCCAATCAACTATCCCAGTCCCAGTCTCGAGAAAAAAAACAGCTGCAGCTTGTGCTCCAGGTACTCTCAGAAGAAATGCAGCGCCTACTAGGGCCAGAATTTCTGCAGCAGAATCAGCTAGTCGGCGGCATCCCCGCAGACAGTGATTATATTATCTTTGTAATCGATACCTCCGGCAGCATGCAGGTAGCCGCTTGGGAAAAAGTAAAAAAAGAGATGCTTAATATTTTAGATATTTACCCCGAGGTAAAAGGCATTCAGGTGCTCAATGATATGGGCCAGTATATGTTTGTTAACTTCTCTAAAAAGTGGATGTCTGACAGCCCAGAGATGCGTAAAAATATTATATCCAAACTCGCCAACTGGGCACCCTTTAGTAATTCGAGTCCCGTCGAAGGTATAAATGCCGCCATCCAGACTTTTTACAAACCGGGTAGAAAAATCAGCATTTACACATTGGGCGACGATTATCAGGGACGCTCAATTCGCAATGTGGTGAAAGCCGTGGACAAACTGAATAAAGCTCACCGCGGTGCCGACCGATTAGTCCGTATTCACGCCATTGGCTTTCCAGTGCATTTTCCGCCTGGGGGCACACCTAGCGCATCAGCCATAAAATTCGCCGCACTGATGCGTGAACTTAGCTACAACAACGGGGGAACCTTTATCGGCTTAAACAGCCTCAATTAAAGGGTAATTAATTATGATAATGATAAAAATGAATAGATTCGCCGCCATTATAATTTTAGTAATTCTGTCAGGCTGCAGCTCCTCTGCATCAGTGCAGTTAACCAACGACTTTCCGCAGGTACTGGCAAAACCAAAACCCCTTAGCGCAGCGATCGTTTTTGAGCCGAGCTTCGCCACCTATGTCGCCAAGCCGAATGCCAAAACTATGATCGATATCGGGGCTGCTCAGGTGCGCCTGCTGCGCAATGCCTTTACCGGGTTATTCAGTAAGCTTGAGTTTGTTACTAGCCGAGAAGAGATAACCTCTGATAATGCCATGGTTATTATTCCCTCAGTGCGAGAAGTACAGGTATCTACCCCATCGGACAACTATCTAAACGTGTTCGAAGTTTGGATCAAATATAACCTTGATCTCGAAACCGTCGATGGCGAAGCTATCGACAGCTGGTTTATGCCCGCCTATGGCAAGACTCCCGATGCCTTTATGGCATCAAAAGGCGGCGCCATTGAAGAGGCCTCGATTATTGCCCTGCGCGATGCCGGTGCCAAACTGATGCTCGATTTTTACCGCATCCCAGCAGTCAATAACTGGGCAGCCCAAGAACTGAAAAGGTCTCAGCAATTACAGGCAACGCCATCGGCTCCAGCGGACAGTCAAACCAGTCCTCAGCAAGCTAACAGCGGGGAGGCATCAAAATGAAAAGCTCAAGCAAACTTATCGCAATACTATTTAGTATCGTCCTAGCTGGCTGTGCCGCAACCACCACCATTGATGAATATCGACCCACGGGTGAACCCATAGAACTAAACGCAGGCGAAAAAGTGGTCGTACTGGGTCGCAGAGATGCGGGCCATTATGAAACCGACCGTGAATTTATTGGCTGCGTGGGTAAAAGAATGACCGGCGCCGATATCGGCGTACTGCCAGAGCAGGTATTTATCGATGCCATTTATCCTTGGTTTGAACCCCGCACCGCACCCAAAGGCCTACCGCGCCTTAAACGACTGATGCAAGACGCCAGCATCAAGGCCGAAGTAGATAAGCTTGATGTGCGCTATCTAGTATGGCTGGATGGCTCCACAGAAACCTTGGATTCTGGTGGCTCTATTAGCTGCGCCATTGGACCCGGAGGCGGAGGCTGCTTTGGTTTCGCTCAATGGGACAAGCTTTCTGTCTATGAAGCCATTGTTTGGGATCTGCAGGACCTGACCGAAAAAGGTCGCCTGCGAGTCGATTCCGAGGGCACTTCGTATTTGATTGGCGCCGTGGCCCCCATTCCATTTTTGACACCGGTAAAAAGTGATGCCTGTTCAAGCCTTGGCAACCAGCTGAAAGGGTTTTTTACCACCCAACCAGCCAGCCCTGAATAATTAATCCACTAACTAGCCAAATACTATGCCTCATATTCGTCACCAGATAATCGCCACCGCCCTCCTGAGCCTCTTTATGCTGACTCCATCTGCATGGAGTGCCGTCACTGGCGAAGAAATTTATAAAGAGGTGTTAGAGGGCACCGCGCTCTACGACGACCCCGAACTGGATGCCTATATCAAAAAACTCGGCGCCGAAATTATCTCCGTGTCAGAAATGGCCGGTGAAGAGTTCACCTTCACCCTACTCGACTCCCCCGACCTAAATGCCTTTGCTACCCGGGACAACTATATTTACGTCAATCGTGGCCTACTCAACTATGTGAGTAATGAAGCCCAGTTGGTGTCTGTGCTAGCCCACGAAGTGGGTCATATCACCCGTAAACATGTGACCGGCCAAGAGGGCAAAGCCACCGGCGCCCAGATACTCTCAACTATCGCCGCCGTATTATCAGGCAGCAACGAGGTCTATGAAGCGGGAATGGCATACGCCAATTCAATTATCCGAGGTCACGGCCGTCGCAACGAATTAGAAGCGGACGAAGCAGGGGCTGAATACATGGCCAAATTGGGCTATGCTCCCTCCGAAATGATTAGCATGCTCTCGATCATGAAAGACTACGAAAGCCTGCAGAAGGACCGCGCGAAGGCCAAGGGAGCATCCAAGCAGACCTACCATGGTATTTTCTCCAGTCACCCCCGCAATGACAGTCGCTTACGCACTGTGGTCAGTAAAGCCAACGCCGTAAAGTCCGACGAAACACGAGACAATGGTGCCAGTCGCTACCGTCAGCTAACCGATGGCCTAATCTGGGGGGAAAACTTTCTCGCCAAAGAAAAAAAGCCCGACCGCTTCTCCAATATGCGCCTAAGAGTCCGATTCGATTTCCCTAAAGGCTGGAAACAAAACGCCAACCCCAAGCCGTTTATGGCCAGCGGTACCGCAGAAGACAAAACTGCCACATTAAAGATGCGGCCCATCGCACGCACCTCCCAGACCCCAGAAGAATATCTGTATAACTACCTAAAGGTCTCTCAATTAAAAGAGGGCAAATCTATAGCCCCAGCGCGACTAAAAGGCTTTACTGGTATTTTGCCCGGCGGCGAACAAGGCCCGGACAGTCGTATCGCCGTGATCTATTACAAACTCAATGCCTATCTTTTTTCCGGCGAAGTCACCGAGCAGGCAACCTTTGTCGAGACAGACAAACTATTTGTTACCGCAATCAATACCTTCCGTCCTATTTCTAGCCGTGAGATTGCCGGACAAAAACCCAAGACCATCAATTATGTAAAAGCCACCAGCCGCACCACCTTTGACGGGCTGATCAAGGCACTCAAACTCAATGCCATAGACAGTCAAGATTTGCGTATAATCAATGGCTACTATCCCAGCGGCGAGCCCCAAGCGGGTGACTGGATTAAAATCTTTAAACAGTAGTGAGCCTTCCAATATGAGCGCCTCCCCAAAAATTCTCTTACGTACTCTTCTACTTGTCGCACTGGGGTTTGCTGCCTATTGGCTACTAACATTAGACCCCGATGCCCCAAGCGATATTGACTGGGACGCCAATCGCCAAAACCTGCCAGATATAAGCGCCCTAGAACAGCGTATTGAAACGAATTTATTTGGCGACGAAGCCGAGGGCACCGAAGGCATGAGTGCCGACATCGACGAGGTGGTGAATCATTCCGCCATGGAAATTAAACTGGAAGGGCTCACCAAAAACATTACCACCACCCGACAGCCCACAGACAAAGAACTGGCGGCCTTTTACGCAGAGCATAAAGTCCAGTATCGGGAATCATCCCGCTTTAGTTTTAAACAGATTGTATTTTCGAGAGCCAAACATGGTGGTCAGGCAAGACTAAAGGCCATGCAAGCCCTGCAAGGGATCTCAGAAACTGAGCCACAGGGCGATCAATCAACATTAGCCGAGCGCTACTTTTCAGCCACCTCCACCAGAATTGACGATGAGTTTGGTAACAACTTTGCGCAGAAATTATTTGAGTTGGTAAAAGAGGGCGACCTGCCCTGCTGGGCCGGCCCCATAGCCTCAGGTCATGGGGTGCATCTGGTCTGTATCGAAGATGCCAGCCTAGGTGTTATTCCCAAGCTGGAGGAAGTGCGCTCACAGGTGATTAATGATTGGCGCTTCTCGGTGGTAGAAAAAAACTAACCTTTCACCTATGGCTTTTCTCTAACTAAGCCATCAGCTCGGCAAAGAACTTTTTCAAACCCTCAGCGCCTGAATCTTCCCAGGTTTGCAGAGCGGCCGTTCCAACAATCGCCATATCCGCATGGCCGCGCAAGAAATCCATATCCGCCTTACTGCTAATACCAAAACCCACACCCATGGGTACGGAGGCATGTTGACGACAACGCTCAATCAGACCGATCACATCATCACCCATATTCGTTTTAGAACCGGTAACCCCTTTACGAGCCACCACATAAACCATGCCGCGGCTAATAGCACCCAGCTGGGCAAGGCGCTTATCACTGCTAGTGGGCGTCATTAAAATAATCGGCTCAATATCCGCAGCAGCAGACAAGGCATGGAGATGTGCAGACTCTTCAAGAGGCAGATCAGGCACGATATAACCCACACCACCCGCTTCTTTTAAGCGCTGAACAAAAACCTCTTCGCCCATTTTGAACACAGTGTTGTAGTAACCCATCATCAGCACTTTAAAAGAAAAGCGCTCAGACACCAGCTTCATAAAATCAAAACATTGGTCAACCGTCGTGCCCGACTTTAATGACTGCTCATTGGCACGCACAAAAAGCGGGCCATCGGCGCTGGGCTCAGAAAATGGGAACTGTAATTCCACCAGGTCCACACCGGCCTCATGCATAATTTCTAACTCTTGCATATTGGCTTCAAAGGACGGGTAACCGCAAACCACATGGGCCATTACCAATAAATCTTTGTGCTGTTTGCGCTCGGCAATATACGACTCAAGACCCATTAGTTATTCTCCCCACGGTACTGGTCGGCTTTGCCACCAATAAATGTTTTCCATTTAGCATCATCCAGTGCATCGGCAATGGTAAAGATATCTTTATCGCCACGGCCAGACTGGTTAATCAGAATAATCTCATCCTTGCCCATAGTTGGCGCTTCTTTAATCGCCGTGACAAAGGCATGGGTACTTTCTAATGCAGGAATCAAACCCTCTGTGCGCATAGTCAGCTTGAGAGCCTCTTTCACTTCGATATCTGTGGCTGCTTCAAAGCGTACTTTGCCCTGATCATGAAGGTAAGAGAAAATTGGGTTCACACCAATGTAGTCTAGGCCGGCGGCAACCGAATGGGTCTCGGCCATATTGCCTTCCTTATCTTGTAGGAAGTAGGTTTTATAACCCTGAGCAACGCCTACCGTAGCATCGTCGTAAGCCAGACGCGCCGAGTGCATATAAGACCCCACACCATGGCCACCGGCTTCGCAGCCAACTAGCTCAACATTATCGTCATCAAAAAAGCCCTGGAAAATACCCATGGCATTAGATCCACCACCCACACAGGCATAAACACGATCAGGCAGACGACCCGCCTGCTTTAAAATTTGCTCTCTCGCTTCCATCCCAATAATCGACTGGAACCAGCTAACCATTTCAGGAAATGGATGGGGTCCGCAGGCAGTACCCAAAATATAATGGGTGTCGGCCATATTAGTCACCCAATCGCGCATACAGGCATTTACCGCATCTTTTAAGGTGCGTTGGCCATCTTCAACCGCAATCACCTCAGCGCCGAGATTTTCCATCCAGAACACATTGGGTCGCTGACGCGCAACATCCACCGCACCCATATAAATTTTACAGTCGAAACCAAACTTGGCCGCCATGGTGGCTGTCGCAAAACCATGTTGGCCTGCACCGGTTTCCGCGATGACTCGCTTCTTACCCAGTCGCTGACACAGCAAGCCTTGCCCCATCACATTATTAATCTTGTGAGAGCCAGTGTGATTGAGATCATCACGCTTCACATAAATCTGCGCACCGCCCAGTTTACGAGACAGATTTTCGAGATGGGTAACGGGCGTAGGGCGACCTGAATAATTTTGCAATAGGGTTACATAGTCCTGCCAGAACTTGGGATCCGCTTTACATTCACGGAAGCACACCAGAAGCTCCTCAATCGTTGCATGCAGAATCTCAGGCAGAAAAACACCACCGTACTCTCCGTAATAGCCTTCACGGCCGTCGGAGAAGTCAAAAATATCCATGAAAACCCTCTATAGATTGCGTCAGTTTCCCCTATGGGAAGCCGCGTTTTAGATGAATAACAATAAGTAGCCTAGTTTATCCAAGTCGCTGGATTGGCACAATGACACTTTTATACGGCCAGCCAACGTGACCGGTTTGTTGATCAGGGTCAGTTATTTTACCGAGACCATTAGGGGCGCGGATCAGGGCTAGTTATCCACATGTTTTTCAATGACTTACAAACCGCTCCTAGTGCGCTCTAGGCAAAAAAACACAATATATAGTGGATTAGCACTTGCAAGACACACCATGTAGGATAAACTGATTTCAGTTATATCGATACAACAACGCATAGATCCGTAAAAAAAGAAGCGTATAGGGTATTAAGAGACAATTAAAAAATTCCATAAAACTATCAGCAGCCACAGCTAGCTGAGTTGAAAATGATAAAAAGGTCAGTCAATGAGCAGTGCACCGAAACTAAAAACAGTCAAAGCCGTGAAAAATAACCCAGAAATTCTAATGCAAGACGCCTCCCTCGATATCTGGGATAAAAAATACCGTCTTAAAGATAAAGAAGAGCAGCCTGTCGATGCCGACATCGACGCGACCTATGCGCGCGTTGCTAAAGCACTGTCTGATGTAGAAGACAAAGACAAGCGCGCACTGTGGAGCGAACGCTTCAACTGGGCACTTAAACATGGCGCCATTCCAGCTGGCCGCATTATTTCCAATGCCGGTGCACAGGCATACAAGCCAGCTACTTCAACTATCAACTGTACTGTGTCTGGCATTGTTCCCGACTCCATGCAGGGCATTCTCGAACGTAACCTAGAAGCTGGCCTCACATTGAAGGCAGGCTGTGGTATCGGTTACGAGTTCTCGACACTGCGCCCCAAGGGTGCCTATGTTTCTGGTGCTGGCGCCTATACCTCTGGCCCGCTGTCGTTTATGGATATCTACGACAAGATGTGTTTTACCGTCTCTTCTGCAGGTGGCCGTCGTGGCGCCCAGATGGCAACCTTTGATGTAAGCCACCCAGATGTATTCGATTTCGTTCGCGCTAAGCGTGAAGACGGTCGTCTGCGTCAGTTCAACCTGTCGCTACTGATCACCGAAGAATTTATTGAAGCCGTTCGTAACGATGGCAGCTGGGACTTGACCTTCCCTATCAGTGCCAAAGAAATCGAAGGCGGACTCGACCTTAAAGGCGACAACGTAGTTTGGAAGCCATTCCCAACCACAGATAACTACATCAGTAATGATGAAGGCCTAGTTGCTTGCAGAATCTACGAGACCATCCGTGCACAGAAGCTGTGGAACGCCATTATGTCGTCCACCTACGACTATGCAGAGCCTGGCTTTATCTTGATCGACCAGGTCAACAAGAACAACAACAACTGGTTCTGCGAAGATATCCGTGCAACCAACCCCTGCGGCGAGCAGCCACTGCCTCCTTATGGCAGCTGCCTGCTAGGTTCCGTAAACCTGACTAAGTTTGTCCGCAACCCATTCACCGACGAAGCATTCTTCGACTGGGAAGAGTACGCAGAAGTGGTTGAAGTATTTACTCGTATGTTGGATAACGTTGTCGAAATCAATGGTCTGCCCCTCGAAGGTCAGCGCAAAGAAATCGAATACAAGCGTCGTCACGGCATGGGCTTCTTGGGTCTGGGATCGACCATCACTATGTTGCGCATGAAGTACGGTGATCAAGATTCACTCGAGTTCACCGACCGCATTGCTCAGGACATGGCAGTCTCGGGTCTTAAAGCAGGTCTGCATCTGGCCCGCGAAAAAGGTCCAGCACCCATCATGGAAGATGAGTTTGAAATCACAGCAGCCATGTTGTTCAAGCAGCCAGATTTGGCTAAAGACGGCATCAAAGTGGGCGACAAGTTAAAAGGTAAGGTACTGCTGGCCAAGTACAGCCGTTATATGCAGACAGTTGCCACTGTTGCACCTGAACTGATTGACTCGTTGATCGAAGAAGGCTGTCGCTTTAGTCACCACTCTTCCATTGCACCCACTGGCACTATCTCATTGTCACTGGCTAATAATGTCAGTAACGGCATCGAGCCAAGCTTTGCTCACCACTATTCGCGCAACGTAATCCGCGAAGGCAAGAAGTCCAAAGAGAAGGTTGATGTTTTCTCTTACGAGCTATTGGCTTACCGCACGTTGGTGAATGAGAAAGCCATGCCTTACGGCACCTCAGACGAAGAGGCACTGCCCGATTACTTTATGAGCTCAGAGAACATTATGCCGAGAGCTCACGTTGATATACAGGCCGCAGCCCAGAAGTGGGTCGACTCTTCGATTTCCAAAACAATCAACGTACCTACAGATTGCGACTACGAAGACTTCAAAGGTATCTACCTTTAC
>Ga0302131_1000532_pt1 | contig 22912 bp, 22 predicted proteins | sample CB9_20m_MG_FD_203105 | JGI IMG/M metagenome (GOLD analysis project Ga0302131, IMG submission 203105) | Marine microbial communities from Western Arctic Ocean, Canada - CB9_20m | ecosystem: Environmental > Aquatic > Marine > Oceanic | place: Canada: Western Arctic Ocean | collected 2017-09-19
GCCGGCAGGCGTGGCAGCTTGGTGCTCGGCTTGCAGTGCCAAATTAATATGGTCGGCTTTGCGTTGGCTAATGTCCGTCATGCTGTTCTTCTTGTTGGTTCCCGAGAATAAAATCAACCAGCACCATGTGCGGCACGGTGAGTGCGGCGAGGCCGATAAAGGTCAGCTGTAAAAGCGCCGGTGTTATAGCTGTTACGGATGCCGGGCCGCTGTTGGTCTGCAATACAAAATAAATCCCTGCAGCTACGTAGGCTAACAGGCTGTAAGCCGCGGCTTCGCCAGCACTGCGTTGACGCTGATCCGGGGCAATATTGCGCCAGATACGCTGCATGTGACTGCGGCTGTGCCAGAGACAAAAATACAGGGCAAAGCTCACTAGGGGCGGCAGCAGATAGGCCAGTGCAATCAGCACTGCCAAACTGAGCAGCGATTTGCGCCAGCGCGGTTGGTAAACGCTGTAGATCAGATAGGCAAATAGACTGGCAGCCCAAGGTAATCGCAGCTGATCGATTTGATTGAGTAGCCAGAGGCTGTTCTCAGCCCCGACTAACACTGCAAACAGTGGCCCTACTGCGCTGCTTTGAAAAACCGGTATGGCGATGACCACCAAGCCGCCGTGAGCCAACAGGGGAAGCCAGGCGTCTCTCGAAGAGGGTGAACTTATATGGCGAATGTCGCTGCTGCCAAAATGTAGTGCTGAGATCCCCAAGAAAAACAGTAGACTGGGCAGCGGGTAGAGCCACCAGAGGCCGGCGACGCTAGCAGCCAGCAGCAAGTAAATAATATGAAAAAGTATCCATGGCAGCATGCCGCTGGGCCAGCCGACCCGTCGGGCCACTGCGCCATCGAGTCCGCCGTGGGGTACACCGATAAGCAGAATCGCGGCAATCGCGAGAAGGGAGGCATTGGATAATAACGCTAACTCAGGCACGGGATAGCTTCTGTGACAGTTGCTTGGCTGCCTGCTTTACAACCTGCTTTATAAACGGGCCCTTGGGCATGGCGGCTATCACTCGCAGCCAGTCGTTGGCGGTTGCTTGACCGAGCATAAAGCGCGCAAATTGGTCGCCATTTAACGCCCCGGCCATATCCATATACAGTGACACGGCGAGATCCGGACGACTGAGTAGCACGCCGTTAAAAATAGTATCCATAGCGGTCAGGCGGCTAGAAATCGGGGTGGGAACCGCCATATTGCCCTGAGCAATGCCCGCCGCCAGTTGGCTTATCTGCAGTTGAATATGCTGAAAGGCGTAACCTGAAGAGCGCCGCACTGCGCCGCTAGCCGCACCAATGGTGGCGATCAGTGGCCCTGGTTCTGAGGGTTCTGAGGGTTCTGATGCTGTTGCAGCATCGGATTCGGTCGCCAATGTATCCATGGGAATAACACCCATCTCTTCACCAATAATCTCTGCGATTTCAATATTATTCTCTCGCAGCCAACCTTTAATGGCATCGCGATACCAGTCTTGAGTTTCCATTCTGCCTGAAATCAATGTGGATTCGATCAACAGATGATGATCAGAAAACGGCAGGGCATAGATAAAGTGCAGCCCTCGGGACTGATCCACGCGAAAGTCCATAAGTGTGGCCATATCGGGATCTTTGATCGGCTCTTTGGTGAGGATTTGCCAGCCGAGAAAATGCTGTCGCAAGCTACTATAAGGCACTTTAGGCGGGCGGCTGTCATAGACGCTCTCGGCACTGAAGCTGCCTTTGCCGGTTTCAATAATGGTCTGCTTCTGTTGCCGGTGCAGATTAATAACCGAGTCTTCAATCATGCTTACAGGCTCGCGCAGCTGCGCGGCACAGTCGAGCAGGTAGTCTGCTGAGCTTAGGCTTAGGTAGTTGTATTGATTGCTGCTATGAACCACTCGGCTAGTTTCATCGATCAACTGCCAGCGACGCCAGCGACCTTTTGTTGAATGGGTCAGTTGCTCCGCCTGTTGATCCAGTGCCCAGAGTGCCCAGCTGCAGTCACGCTGTGCAGCGGACTTGGGTTCAATCACCACTGTGGTCGGCGGGTTCTCTTGGGCTGCGAGCTTCGCTGCCAGCGTTAAGCCAGCATTGCCGCCGCCAATAATGGCGATATCAAAGTCACTCGACACCGGCTAATCCCTTTAAATGTATGTGCAAGCTTGCCTTATGTTCAGGCACTTTTTTCCATCCCAGTCCCGATAACAGGTCAATCAAACTAGTAATGCTGAGGCGCGCTTTGGTGAGTTTGTTCACCACTGTGCGACCACACCACCATTGCAGTCCACTCCGTTTAAGCTTATGGCCAATCTGGCCGTAAACTCGCAGCGCCACAATAATCGAGAATCTACTGCGCCAGGGCAGCAGATGAATGCCTATCAAGGCGCTGGCGTAATATTGATTCGCCAACTCTAACAGCTCATTGATGGCTGCGGCCACTGGCAAATGGCTGTCATTAGCGGCCTCGGCAATGGTCGCTGGACTAAGGGGCGTATCAAACCAGTTGGCGGGCAGATAGCGGCGATCCATCTTGGCATCTTCGAGTACATCTCGGGCAATATTGGTGAGCTGCATGGCAACCCCCAAATCAATGGCAAATGCGTCGGCGCGGGCATGTTGGCAGTTGAGTACTCGGCACATCATCAACCCGACTGTACCGGCCACGGCATGGCAGTAGCGCAGCAGTTCGGCTTCGGTTTGAAGAGCTGTGGGATGTTGGTCACGGAGCATGCCGTCGAGTAGTTCGCCAGCGGCCTTAAGGGGAATATTGGCTTCCGTGGCTAGGGCAACAAAAGCCTTCAACTCGGGAATAGTTGCCACCGCAGGATGTTTCGGGTCAGTTAGCCCAGCGCGAATATCTTCTAGAGAGTCGAGTCTGTCAGGTAGATCGCCGTCCGCTAGGTCGTCGACAAAGCGGCAGAATTGATAGAGACGTGCGGCGCGATCGGCCAACTCAGAGCCGAGAAATAGGCTGGCCCAATAGAACGATTTACCGTTTCGAGCGAGAACCTGCTTGGCTTGAGAGTTTTGCATGGGCTATCCGCCAGAACCTACCTCGACCCCGGTCAGTAACTCTTCAACCACTTTGGCTGAGCTGACTACGCCCGGCAGTCCAGCGCCCGGGTGAGTGCCGGCGCCGACAAAGTAAAGGTTGGAGATAGCGCGGTCGCGATTGTGAAAACGAAACCAAGCGGACTGTGTAAGGCGTGGCTCGATGGAGAAGCCGGCGCCGTGCATGGAGCGATAATCTTTGGCGAAATCTTCTGGGGTCATCCAAAACACTTCTTCGATCACTGAGGACAGTTCAGGAAGGATTGTCTCTTCCAGTGACTGCACAATGCGATCGCGCAATTTTGGTCCTTCAGTTGCCCAATTTACATCACCGAGTAGATTGGGTACTGGGCAGAGCACATAAAAAGATTCGCAGCCCTCAGGTGCAAAGCTTGTGTCTGTAGCAGTGGGTCTGTGTACATAGAGCGAATAGTCTTCACTCATGGTTTTGTGATCAAAGATCTCGGTGAGTAATTCCTTAAATCTTGGCCCCATCCAAATACTGTGGTGTGCCACATCGGGATAGAGTTTGCGGGTGCCGAAATAGAGCACATAGAGACCCATGGAATACTGTTTTTTGATGGTCGGCATGCTGAAGGTTTTTTTCGCCGGCAGCAGATGCTTGTAACAGGTCTCGGGATCGCCACCAAAGACTACAATATCAGCGTCTAAGGTTTCTCCTGAATTCATTCGGACGCCAGTGGCGCGCTTGCCGTCGAGAATAATTTCATCCACGTCGGCGCCGAACTGGGTTTTTATCCCATGACGATCCATCAGCTTGCCCAATTCTTCCACTAGCTTGCCGGTGCCGCCCATACAAAAGAACACGCCCCAGCGTCGTTCAAGATAATGAATTAACGTATAAATCGCCGTGGTTTTAAAGGGATTGCCACCCACTAAAAGGGGGTGAATCGAAAACGCCTGACGAATTAATGGGTGCTTGAGATGGCTGTTTACCATTTGCGAAACGCTGCGATAGCACTTCAACATTAGCAGTGCGGGAATCTGTTTAACCATATCCCAGACCCGGGTAAAGGGGCGGTGCACTAGCTGTTTAAAACCTATGTCATAAACTCGCTTAGATTTTTCCAGCAGCTTCAGATAGCCATCGGCATCATCTGGATTAAAGCGGCGGATTTCGGTGAGAGTATCTTCAATGGAGGCGCGATAATCGAACTGGCTGCCATCGGCAAAGTGAAAGCGATAAAAGGGATCTAGGGGGACAAACTGCAAATGATCTTCGAGCTTTTCGTCGAATAGTTCAAACAGCTCATCAAACAAAAAAGGCGCGGTGATAACTGTTGGGCCGGCGTCGTGGCGGTAGCCGCCGCGCTCAAAAACCTGGGCGCGACCGCCGAGGCTTTGTAGGCGCTCTAACAGAGTAACGTCGTAGCCGAGTTTGCGTAATCTGAGTGCTGTGGCTATTCCTGCAAATCCTGCTCCGATGACTACTGCTCTTTGAGCGTCCTGCTGTGCGGTTTGTGTCAAGCGATCTGCCCTTGGTGTTTGATGAGATGAGTATTAGTGGTCATTTTTTTAACGGATGCGACTAGACCGGCGCTAACAGACTGCAACTGCGGCGGCACGGATAAAACCAGAAGCTCCGCTTGAAGTAACCAGTAGTCCACCGATTGGTTAGCCTGCAAAATCACATCACTAGTGGCTATACGTTTCTGCCAATAACTCAGTTTACTCAGGTCATCAGATTGGTACCAGAGATTAAACTCATCGGCGCTGGGACCCTGTTGTGCAAATAGGCTAACCACTAAATTGGGTTTGCGGCCATCGAGATCACTGGAGCGTCTGCTTGAAGGAATAATGTCGTCGATATCGTTGCGGCCCTGATAAGCCAGGCCACAAAATCCGACGAGTTTTTCAAGGCACTGCAGCTCTGTATTGAGCTTTTCATTTTGTTCTGTATTCAGGCCTGCTGCAATGGCAGCGCCCTTGATCGGAGCAATTAATAATGGCGCGGTTTTACCTTTGGCAATGCGCTGCCAGTCTTCTAAATTGGCGCATTCACGCTGGCTGATATCAGAAATCTGGCCGCTGCAAGTCTCTTGCATCGCCTGAGCTAACAGGCACACCAATTTGCCGCCATGGAGGGCGTTTCTGGCGCCGAGCTCAAAGGCTTTGGCCACCATCCAGTCGCCGAGGCAAAGTGCCATATCAGCGCCGAAGTGCTGATGGATGCTCTCTTGTCCACGTCTGTGGGTGCTGGCGTCGCTGATATCGTCGTGTATCAGCGAGGCATTGTGCAGCAGCTCGCAAGCGGCGGCCCAATGTAGATTGTCCTGTGGGTTTAGACCTAGGGATAGACCACTGGTCAGCGCAAGTTGCGCACGAAAAGACTTACCGGGATTTTGAAAGTGGTAGCGAGCAGCTGTTGCAAGTGCGCTCTGGGCATCGGGCATCTCTCGCTTATAGAGAAACTCTAGCTCTGCTAAACCCCTTGGTCCGGTAGAAGCGTTCGAAGAAATATTTTTAAACGGTGTTGGGGACATTGTCAGTACCCTTATAATTTTTATATGCAGTTACTATTTTGTAACTTTGTTGTTGTTGTTGTTGTTGCTTAGATGCTGTAGCTGGTGCGCTGTGTCTGCCGAATAAAGTAGAGAGCGGCAGAGAGAGAAAGAGCCAGCAATGCTGGCCCTTTCAAATTCACACTCACTACTGGTTCAGATTACTCTGAATCAGCTACTGCTGCTGCCCAGATAACTACACCGAAGGCAATCTTGTTCCAGAAGTCAGCTACGTTATAAATAACGTTCAGCATAACTGGATCTTGGCTTCCCATGAAGTAGCCAAAGAAGTAACCCAATGGGTAGATTGACCAACCGACAGTGACTAACAGAGTCATAGTCTTATAGGCTTTTTGGACGTTAGCGTTGGCTAGACCAGCATTAATCTGGCTTGCTTCACCTTTAAAGATTTCCCAGATGATATAGAACCAAGCTGCCATTGATGGAATAAAGGCCATCTTCGCGTCCATCCAACCAGCTTCACCAGCATAGCCGAAGCCAAGCATAGCGATTGAACCGATCAGTAAACGCCAGAAAACACCAGCTGGTACTTTAGTCACTGCAGACAGAATCAAGTAAAACTCGATCATCAGCAATGGCACAGTGAGTAACCAGTCGATATAGCGGAAGACTGTTGGAGACGTTCCAGTTGATACCCACACATCGCGCATATAGAAATAGTGCACTGCAGCGATCAGAGTAACCAAACCAGATACTGTCAGAGACGTCTTCCACTTGCCCGCGACACGATCGCGTTCAATAAAGAAGAATGCTGTGGCAGCAACCAGGGCCATAGAAATCAGCCAAAAGGAAATGCCAACGGGATCGCTGGCGGTTAAGTTGTTTGTCATGTGGAACCCCTACAGTTAGATATTATTTTTATTATGGGCAAAGCATGCTTCTTATTACACGGAGAACGAGCTGTGCCCGATGTGCAGATTTTCTGATTTATCTGTTCAGAGTAATCTGCGTGCCTGAATGTATCGCTATTTTAAAAAAAGTGCAAATGCTCACTATCTATAGTTTCATAGCGCTGCAGAGCGATTTTAGGAATATACTTGCTGGACAATAATAAAAAGAGATCATCATGTTTCGACTTTCTATACTAACGTACAGTTTTTTCGCGGTTCTTTTTCTACCAACTTTTAGCTTTGCTAGCCACCATGAGGCGACTGATAATGACATTGATAGCACTCTGTCTATCAGCGTCAGCAGTATACTGCCATCCAGCTCAAAAACTGAATATCCAGAGGCGCAATGGCAGGTTAAAAACCCTGTAAATTTGGGCGTTTCAGAGGAGAAAGTTAAACGTTTATTTGACCTTTCGTTTGATGATTCCGCCACTCAAGGAGTGGTATTAATTAAAAATGGATTTGTGATTGGCGAGCGTTATGCCGAGGGTTATAAACAGGGCTCCTATGGCACATCCTGGTCCATGGCAAAAAGCTTTTACGCCTCGCTGATTGGCATCTCAATCGACCGCGGAGAGATAAATAGTCTTGATGACAAGGTCGCTATCTATCTCGACTACTTTGGTGACCAGCGCGCTGAAATTAGTCTCCGTGACTTATTGGATATGACCAGCGGCTTGGAAATGCCTGACCATAAACATGAAGAAATGTTTTTCTCTAGCGATCATCTAGCCTATGCCCGGGCAGTGGCAGTTGAAAAACCCGCCGGTCAGAAATTTGAATATAACAATGTTAACTCGATGTTGCTGGCGGACATTCTCGAACAGGCTACAGGGCAGAAAGCCGATGTGCTTTTAAAGGAGCGGGTCTTCGATAAGATCGGTCTTACAGATGTCACCCTGTGGCAGGATAGTGCCGGTAATCCACTGACCTACTGCTGTGTAGATACCACGGCGCGCCAGTACTCGCGTTTTGGTTTACTGTTTGCCCGCAGCGGCAATTGGAATGGTGAACAGATTATTTCTGAGGATTATGTGAACCAAACTTTCTCCAAAGTTTGGGATGGACTCGAGAGTTCAACCATAGAGCAGGACCGCGGTTATTCACTGCACTGGTGGATTTCACGCCATGACGAAGATGCTGTGATCTTTAATGCCAGTGGCAAATTTGGTCAGTATATTTTTGTCGATCGAGAAAACGATATTGTCTTTACGCGCATTACTAAATATCACCCCACCGGCGGTTCGGTTCAAGACTGGGGTCTACTGAAATACATTAACTGGGTGGGCACAGTGGATTTTCGCCTAAAAGTTGCGGGATGGCTTGAGTCCATGGGGGTTATAGAGATGAACAATGCTATCAAAACCCCGATCACCTATGACGACGGTACCTCAAAAGAGTTCTTTGAGCGCTACAGTGACATCATTGACGCTTTGGTTGATGTCAGTAAGTAGTTCTATAAAAACCCGTTACAGCTGGTCTAGATTACTCAGACAATAATCGGCCCTCGCCAGTAGGGCCTGCTTCACCTCTGCATCCATTTTGTCCCAGGTGCGGTAGGCCATAGCGGTGCGCGGATTTCTCGAAAAGCGCTCGCTGTGGCGCTGCATAAAGCTCCAGTACAGACTATTAAACGGGCAGGCATTCTCTGTGAATCGCTCTTTGACACTGTAATGACAGTCTTTGCAGTAATCGCTCATTTTATTGATATAGCTGCCACTGGCGGCATAGGGTTTGGTGGCGATTAAACCGCCATCGGCAAACTGGCTCATGCCTCTGGTATTGGGCATTTCAACCCATTCAATCGCATCTATATAAATTCCCAAATACCACTGATCTACTTGGTCCGGATCTATACCCGCGAGCATGGCGAAATTGCCGGTCACCATTAGACGCTGAATATGATGGGCGTACGCATATTCTAATGACTGATCAATGGCCTGTTTCATACAGGCCATTTTTGTATCTCCGGTCCAATAATAATTAGGTAAATCCCGTTTCGCCTCGAAGCTATTGCGCTCACCATAGTCGGGCATATTGACCCAATAGACAGCGCGGACATATTCACGCCAGCCGAGAATTTGGCGAACAAAGCCTTCCACCTGAGCCAAGTCCACACCACTGTCGGGTTCGGCAAAGCGTTTTATTGCCGCCTCAATAACCTGCATGGGATGGAGGATTTTACTGTTTAGCGCGAAGGAAATACGCGAGTGGTAGAGGCTCCATCGTGATTCGCCGTGCTGGGTCATAGCATCCTGAAAGCGACCAAAATTCGGCAGGCAGTACTCACAGAAAAAATCCAATAACTGCAGGGACTGTTGCCGATTCACAGGCCACAATAAATCTTCCGTTGCGCTGCCTAAGGTGTCTATCTTGTGTCGTTGGATACGTTCTAAATAGTGGCCCACTGGATTGGCAAATAGCAGTGGTTGTGGAACCTCTAGGATGTCCGCAGCTTTTAATTTATTGCGATTTTCACCGTCGAAATTCCAGCGCTCACCCAGCGGCTCAGAACCCTCCATTAAAATATCAAAGCGCTTGCGCAGCTTACGATAAAAGGACTCCATACGATTGTGTTTGCCGACATTGATATAGTTGGCCAGTTCGTCATGGGCGAGTAAAAAGTGTTCACTCTCATAACAGCTTATGGGAATGCCAATATCCAATTGCTTAAGCTGTTCCGAGAGGCGGTATTCATCTGGCTGCTGATAGTCAAACTGTTCGATGCTGTGTTCTTTGCACAGGGCAGCGATCAAGGCGTTGAGGTCAGTAAAGCCTGCAGTGTCATCGAGGGTGAGATGTTTGACCTGATGCCCTGCAGAGCTAAGAGCCGTGGCGAAACCTTCGATAGCAGCAAAAAAAGCACAGACCTTTTGCACATGATGGCGCACATAAGAGGCTTCCTGATGCAGCTCTGCTATGAGGTAGAGTACGCCGTCGTCCTGCGCTCGATACCAAGAGTGGCTGGCATTCAGCTGGTCGCCGAGAATAAGTCGCAGGCTGTGATATTTTTTCATCGCTGTGGGTGCTTTTTAGAGGATATTTTTATTTATAAATGAATGTCTGGGAGGCAGTCTAACATGGGCTTAGATAGGCCAGTCCGCTGCATCCACAGAATCTAAGGGCAACAGCGTTTGCTCACCGGCCCAGCGCTGTACAAACTTATTTTTTGGGTCGTAAATTTGCGCCTGCTTTTGCAGATCAAAGCGACGATGCCCGCGAGGGTCGGCACCGACGCCAGCCAGATATTGCCAGTTGCCCCAGTTGGAAGCCACATCGTAATCCACCAACTGCTGTTCCATATAAGCCGCACCGTGCCGCCAGTCCAACCCCAGCTCATGGACAAAACAGCTAGCCACTAACTGGCGACCGCGATTGGATAGATAACCGGTGGCATTTAACTGTTTCATGCAGGCATTAATAATCCCGTAGGGGGTGTTGCCAGCACACCATTTTTTAAATCGCTCAGGATAAAAACTGGTGGTTGGCACTGAGCTACCAATGCCTGAAAAGGCATAGAGCTGCTGCTGGTGTCTGTGGCCATACCATTGAAAATATTCACGCCAGAGAAGCTCAAAGAAGATCCAGTAGGTGGAATCGTTGGCTCCGGCGCGCGCTTCGTATTCCTGTAACTGCTGAACAATACGCCGCGTTGAGAGCGTGCCATTGGCCAGCCAGGGAGAAAACTTGGTGGAGTAATCCATGCCGTCGAGACCATTGCGGGTCTGTTTATAACGGCTGGCGAGATCTTTGGCGAAGTAGCCTCTAAGGTGCTGTTCTCCGGCACTGGCACCGCCTTTAAACAGTGCGGGTGATTGCTCGTTGGAGCTTGAGGGGAAGTGTTCCTGCCAAACCGGCTGCCAGGCCATATCTGCTACTAGGGCTGGGGGCGGCAATCTGACTGGTGCATCTGAAGGGGGATTAATAACCGCATCTAGATCCATCTTTTCTATCAGGCGACGGAATTTAGAAAAGCTCTCTGGCAGCTGCTCGATGGCGAAGGGCAGCTGTGAGGGCTCAAACAATGTATGGGTATGACTCTGGGTGAACTGGAGCATTGAGTAGCGTCTACTCAGGGTACTCCAGATGCGCTTTTCATGGCTGCCCACGTGGTTGGAGCTGTAGAGGTGTGAGACATTGTGCACCGTAATCAGCTGGGCTATGGCTTCCAGCGGCGACTGCATGCGAACTATCAGCTTCTGGCCATACTGACTTAGCTGGCTGTCCAGATCTTCTAGGGATTCAAATAAAAACTCACGTCGTCGCGACGATAGCTTGGCCGGCTGCTGCCAACCGGGCCCAGCGCTGGTGGTGTCTACGCAATAGAGGCAGATGAGTTTATCCACCTCAGCAGCGGCGCGCAGCAGGGCGGTATTATCATCCATACGCAGATCATGATTGAACCAAAAAATACCGACTTTTTGCATACTAAACTGTCTCGACGTTGAGGGGTTTAAACGGAGTAGATAAGACCTTTAGATACGCCGAATGGGTTGATTTAGACTTATCAAACGGCTGGTTAGAATCATCTAAATTACCCTGCCTCGCGTACCATTAGGCATCAAATGAAACATATTCACTCAAGAATAAAAGCGACCCTTTATGTCTGACCAACCCTCAACAGCCTCGGCAAAATATAACCTCACAGCAATGCTTGGGGATCTTGGCTCGCTGCCGTTCATTCTGCTAGCTGGGCTGATGGCCAATGCCTATTTTAATGGTCCGGGATTGCAGAGTGCCTCGGTTTTAGGTCTCTATGCGCCCTACGTGTTTATTGCCTACAGTGCAGTGATTCTGAGCTTTTTAAGTGGTGCACTCTGGGAGCGCAGCCGGTTGGCTGAGCCAGACAGGCTGGCGGCAGTGACTATTCTGTTTAGCAACTTTATCGCCCTCAGTGCCTGGGCCTGTTTGCTGCTAATCTATGTAGCACCGATTATGACAGTGTTTGCCGTCTGCTTGCTGTTGGCGGGCTTTTTAAGCTTGCTCTGGGTGGAGCGCCTGACTGGAGCGGCGGACGTTATTGGCAGCAGCTATTGGTCGATGCGCTTACGAATCACAATTTTAGTAGTATTGTTGCACGCGCTGGTCGCAGCAATGATGTTTGCGGAGTTATAAATATGATCAAGCCCGAGCTTACAATTTTCTACGACGGCGGCTGCCCCCTCTGTGTCAACGAGATGCGCCACCTGAGTCGCCGTGATACAGCACACAAAATTGCCCTGCAAGATATTCATGCCCAGGGCTTTGCTGAAACCTTTCCCCACATTGACCCAGTGCGTGCGGATCAGATTCTCCATGGCCAGCTGGCTAATGGCGATATGATTTATGCATTGGATGTGACTTATGAAGCCTGGGCCCTAGTGGGCAAGCGTCATTGGGTTGCGATACTGCGCTGGCCTGTGGTCAAGCAAGTTTCCCATCAGGTCTATCTGTTTTTTGCCAAGCACCGTTCGCGGATATCGAAATTATTAACCGGCAGCGAACGCTGCGAAGTCTGTGAGATTAAGCGCGGTGAAGCATGAATGATGTAACTGAAGGCACTGCAGCTCTGGTCCTAGGGGCCAGCGGCGGACTAGCTCAGGCGATTATCCGCGAGCTAATGGCGGATGCTGAAATTGATACTGTGATTGCAGTGAGTCGAAACCCTGCACCGGAGCATTTTGCCAATGGTCCTATGACACCAGTGTGGATCGAAACGGAGTACAGCGAGCCAGCCATGGCCGCTGTGGTTGAACAGCTGCAACCCTTTACTGGGCGCTTCACCAGAGTAGTCATCTGTCATGGCATTCTGCACAGCGAGACATTGTGGCCAGAGAAACGTCTCGAAGATATTAGCGCCGAGTCATTACAAACTGTATTTCAGGCCAACACAGTGGTTCCCGTTCTGTGGCTAAAACTGCTGCACCGTTTATTAAAGAGTAAACAGCGCTGTGTTGTGGCGGCCCTGAGTGCCAGAGTCGGCAGTATTGGCGATAATCATCTCGGTGGCTGGTACGCCTATCGCAGTTCCAAGGCAGCGCTGAATATGATGCTGCGCACCCTGTCCATTGAATATGGGCGGCGAGTGAAAAACGTCAAGATTATTTCCTTCCATCCTGGGACTACTGATACAGCATTATCCAAGCCGTTTCAGGCTTCAGTGCCATCGGATAAATTGTTTACCCCAGAGTTTGTTGCCGAGCGCTTGTGCGGAATCATGGCTGAGTCTGAGATAGACGGGCAGCTTTCCTATCTGGATTGGGATAACAAAGCCATTCCTTGGTAAGGCCGCGACTATTGGTACACTGTTGTTCATTCAGTGGGCAACAGCAGGTAAAGCCATGCACGTTCAAGTGAAACCCCTCAATCAATATCCCTGGTATATCCGCCCGTTTTTCTGGAACCAGAAACGCAAGTACGGTGCTGTGCTCGATCCCGGACGCCTCTGGGGACTGTCGCCAAAACTGTTTGCCAGCGTGGCCATTATGTATGGGGTGTTGGATCGCAAAGGTTCGCCCTTAAGTCCAGTGCTGCGCTCATTGGTAACTGTGCGGGTATCTCAGGTTAATGACTGTCACTTCTGTGTCGATATTAATTCAGCCACTCTGGCCCAGCGCACCGGTTCCATGGATAAAATGCTCGCACTCAGTGATTGGCGCAATCAGGATCTGTTTAGCAAAGAGGAGCAGGTTGTTCTCGAATACACAGAAGCAGTGACCTATACCCATGGGGTTGTCAGTGCTGAGTTGATGACGCGGCTGCGCGGCTTTTACGATGATGAAGGAATAGTCGAACTGACAGGGTTGATTGCCTTTCAGAATCTCTCGAGCAAGTTCAATAATGCGCTGGATGTGCCTGCCCAGGGGTTTTGTCCGCTAGCTGAGCCGTCGCGCTAAGCCTGCTCTGGTGAAATGCCTTTAATCTGCTGGGATAAAGAATCCGTCTCAAATACTCGTTTCACTACGGCATCAAAATGTATCTCGTCACTCTGCTCGAGCATGTTCTGCCAATCACAGGGGATACAGTACGCTGTGGCAATAAAATTAAGAAAGTTCAACCGTAAGTTTTCGTTACATTGCCAGGTAGGCAGTGCGCTTATGGCGGCAAAAAATTCTTTTTCACAGGTAGCGTGGAGCACTAGCTGCTCGATGTTGTAACAGGCATTGCCTAGAGTGACCACTTTTTTACCTAATAGCAGTGATTCTAGTCCGACCGTCGAGTTAACCGTAATCACCGCTTCGGCCTTCTCTATTAGCTCTTGGGTGTTGCTCTCGTTGGCAAACAGGCAGTATTCGTCGAGATCATACAGCTCGGGAAAATTTCCCGCCCAGGATGGATGCTCCTTAAACACTAGGTAAGGAATATTGCTATGACCCTCTGCACGAAGCCTAAGGTGAGCATCGCGAACCAAATGAAACATCTGTTCCATTGAATGCACCCAGGGGGAATGGATTACGATTTGGCTGTCGGCGGGCACCTGAAATGGGATAAATATATAAGACTCGGGAAGAGTTTCTAGGGTTTTCCCGGTGATTTTCCGTTTCTTGTGTGGGCTTCGGGTGACCAGTTGCGTTGGCAATTCAGCTAGGTCTGAATGTTCAGTTAATTTGAGATAAAAGTCAGGATTTCTTGGCAGGCAGTTATGGGCGTTAACGCCTGCATAATCTGCAGTTGTGGTGTTGGGCAACAGGCCGTTTTCAAAAAATAAAATTCGCTTTTTGGCAAGTTCGGCCGCTTTGATCATGGTTAGATAAGGCTGTTTTTGACCGTTCCAGATCGCCACAGCCTCACAATCAAGTTTCCTGAAGATATGGTAATAATGGTTAAATCGCGCTCTCTCAGTGACATAAGCCAAAAAGCAAAATATTCGCCACAGCAGCGGGTACTTTAATAACGATGGATAATTAATTTTCTGGCGGCGCAAATGAGAGCCTAACAGCTCAGTTTCGTCGATCGGGGCTTTTTTGAACGCGCCGGTCAATAGGGCGAGGCTTGGGTAAACTGGAAAGATGACCGTTGCCTGTTGCTTGATGCGATCAGCTATCAGACTGTAGTAACGAAATCGTTTGCGGGAATTGGCGACAAAGACAATTTTTTTCATTTAGATCTGGATGCCATTAAATGGGTTAGGTTTTAGTCGAGCCGGTTAGCCGAGGAATTGTATCACCGAATATCCTCATTGTTTTATCTTAAAAGGCTGATACTACAGTTTGCTATTCAGATGCGGCGGTCAATAACCCTTGAGTGGATACTGTCATTTCGCACTCTGCACTTTGCCTGCTATCTTTTTTGCGCTAACAATTGATAGCTAATCTCCAGCCTATCTTCTACCTTAAGTAATCCATTAAACACCGAGAACGGTTCTATGCCGAAGTCGGTCTGTAGGATCGAAAAGCTACCATTAATCAGCAAGCTATTAATGTCTGACTGAGTCACGGCAATCTCTAGATCCTGCGTTTGAAAAATTCCATGCAAGCCGATGTTGGTTGCAATTTGCTGTCCAGCCATAACCCCAGCGCAATCTAAACTTTGCAGTTGCACAAAGGGAAATTCTTCCGCGTCTAAACTGATCAACATATTGGTTTTTGTGCCAGCAATATCTTTTTCACTGGGGGTGGTGAGCAGCTTGGCTTGGTTCCGCAAAACCGGGTCGTCGACTATGAGTTGGTTGAGTGAGGCGTAAAAATCTGCGCGACAGCTGTTGTCGTCACTGAGCAATAGATAGCCCTGAACATCGCGACTGGCCACTATATGGTCGTGACCGAACTTAGCCATAGCACCGCCACGGAGGACTTTGATGCGCACTATTGAGTTTGCACTGTCGACTTTGTAGAGGCTGCTCTTTGGGTCTGGGTTGGCGTAAGCAGCGGTGGGGAAGTCGGCGGGCCGCTGAGGTGCAGTGGGCTCTTCTCTAGGCACCGAACAGGCTATCAGTAAGATGGAGGGGAGTAATACTGTGGCGAGAAGTTTTTTAATTTTTCGGTCCTTGATTGGAAAACTCTTGATTAGAGTGACCCTGAGCTTGCCTCTGCATCTCCAGAGTAAAGCTAACTCTGACATCAATGCCGATCTGGTCGCCGCTGGACCAGTCGCCAATGCCAATAGAAAAATCGCTGCGTTTAAGGACTAGCTGGCCACTCATGGTAGCGCGGTCTGGATTCTGAGTATCTGGCTGCCAGACAAAGGGCACATTTACTGGTTCGGAAACACCCTTTAAATTTAAGCTTCCCTCGGCGATAAAGTTTTCCTTTGGGTTGCTCTCGGCGACAAAGCTATCATTCACAAAGCTTTCGCTACTAAAGACGGCTTCACCAAAACGACCAACATCAAACCAATCGACTCCGGCAATTTCGCTATTAAGTTCATCGTCGCTCATATCAGCACTGCCAACAGCCACTTTCACCAGTAGCTTTTCAGCGGGACTGTAATCCACAGAGAACTCAGTAAAGCGCCCCTCAATGGGCAGGCCTTGAAAGGTCACTTGATACATAAGCTGGCTATCTGCTGGCACCGACTGCCATTGGTCAGCAACGCTTGGCAGGCAGACCATCAGGAAATTCAGCAGGAAAGTTTTAGAGAAATTATTCATCAGCTTAAAACCACATGCGTTTTAGTACGCTATCGCGAAGTTTAAAGTGATGCCATAGGGCCGCACCTATATGGACCGCTAGTACCACGAGTAACAGTATCACTGATACCTCATGTACCTCTTCGGCAATTTCTTTAAGAGCTTTATTGGGACCGGTTAGGGCCGGTAGTTCCATGATCCAGAACCAATTGATCGGTCGATTGGCCGCTGAGGACATTATCCAACCACTGAGGGGCAGCACTAGCATCAGGCCGTAAAGTAAGCTGTGCCCGAGATTGGCCAGGCGTCGCTGGATGAAGCTGGGATCGGGCAGGGTTGGGATAGAGCCAGCCATGCGCCATAGCAGTCGCATAATCGCGAGCATCAATATGAGAATGCCAAATGACTTGTGCCAGCCAAACAGTTCGAGTTTTAGCGGCGAATTGGATAAGTCATCGGCATAAAAGCCAAGGGGAATTTGAATCAAAATCAGCAGCGCTGTGAGCCAGTGCAAAAGTTTGCTCGGCCAGCCCCATTGTTGCTCTGTATTGCGAATACTCATAAGAATCTCCCTCTGTTTATCTGTCCTCTAAAGAGTAATTATCAGCTCAATTCGGGACTATGTAAAACAATCAAAAGCGATTACCTCAATCTGCTACTATAGCGGCCTTAAATTTGACCACACAAGATGCCACTATGGCCAACGAAGCTCCCTTGATCTGCGAAATTGTTGATTTGATTCATGATGGCCGTGGCGTCGGTCGCCCCGACGGTAAGGCTTGCTTTATCGACGGCGCGCTGCCCGGTGAAACCGTTGAGTTTCGTCGCCACAATCAGAAGCGCAATTACGACGAAGCCCATGTGCTCAATGTTGTCTCGGCATCGCCAAGTCGCGTCGATCCAACCTGCAAACATTTTCCCCGCTGTGGCGGCTGCACACTGCAGCATCTTGAGCACGGTGCTCAGATTGCCTTTAAACAACAGCAGCTTCTCGACAGCCTCGAGCGTGCCGACCTGATGCCAGGCATTATTTTGCCGGCACTGAGTGCGCCGCAATGGGGCTATCGCCGCCGCGCGCGCCTTGCAGTGCAGCGGGCCAAAGACGGCCAGATTATGGTTGGCTTCCGCAATGCCGGTAGTCGCCGTATCGAGCCGATCACTGAATGTCATGTGTTGGTGGAGCCGCTGCCTGCAATCGTTGCCGCGCTGCCTGCTTGGATGGTTAATTTCCCTGTCGGTATTCGCCTTTCTGAGGTTGAACTGCTCAGTGCCGATAACGCCGTGGCTATCGCCATCGAGGCCAGTCGTGTGCCTTCCGCTGGCGAGCGTGAAGCCATGTTAGCTGAACTGACTTTTACCGATGCTCAGCTGTGGTGGAAAACCGAAAAGCAGACTGCCTTTAAGCGTATTGATGGCGGTGATAAAGCTTTAAATGTTGCCTTAACCGATAGCATTCAGCTTCAAGTAGAGCCTGGGCAGTTTGTTCAGGTCAATGGCGAGATTAATCGTCAGATGATTGATCAGGTACTGGATCTGGTGCGTAATACTACTTCCGAAAGAGAGTCTGTTGCGGTAGATCTATTCTGTGGTTCGGGTAATTTTTCCCTACCACTGGCGGCTCAGTTCGATCGGGTGATTGGTATCGAAGGGCTCACCGAGTTGGTGGAAAAAGCTCAAGAGAATGCCCAGCGCAATAATATTACCAATACTGAATTTGTGGTTTCCGATCTGAGCAATTGGACAGGCATGCGCAAAATCAAAGGCAAGGTTGATCTGGTGCTGCTGGATCCTCCGCGAAGTGGCGCTGCCGGTGTGATGCCCTGGATTGTAAAAACCAAGGCCAAACAGGTTATTTATATCTCTTGTCACCCCTCGACCATGGTTCGCGATTTGAAAGTGCTCGCCGAAGCGGGCTATAAAATGACTGCGGCTGGGGTGATGGATATGTTTCCTCACACAGCCCATATCGAGGCGATTGCCCTGCTCGAAAAATGATCTCGAGTAAGATTTTTGACTGTTAGCCGCATCGGCTTTCGGTTAAACTTCCCACCTTTTTTAAACTTGATACATTTTAGACTCGCTACATTTAGACTCGCTACCTTTAAAAGCCACCAGCTATGGGAATGCCCTAACCATGTTTGATAAAAACCAGACTATTGAGAATTTTGATGCCGAGGTATGGCACGCCATGCAGCAGGAAGATCAGCGTCAAGAGCAGCACATTGAACTGATTGCCTCTGAGAACTACACCAGCCCGGCGGTTATGGCAGCTCAGGGCGGTCAGATGACCAACAAATACGCTGAGGGTTATCCCGGCAAGCGCTACTACGGCGGTTGCGAATATGTTGATATCACTGAGCAGTTGGCGATCGATCGTCTGAAAAGTCTCTATGGCGCGGCCTATGCCAATGTGCAGCCGCACTCTGGCTCCCAGGCAAACAGCGCTGTATTTCTGGCCCTGATCAAAGGCGGCGACACTATTTTGGGCATGAGTCTGGCCGACGGTGGTCACCTGACTCACGGTTCCAAGCCAAGCTTTTCTGGCAAGCTCTACAATGCGGTTCAGTATGGTCTCAATAACGACACTGGCCTGATCGACTACGAACAGGTTGAAGCTCTGGCTATCGAGCACAAGCCGGCAATGATTATCGCCGGGTTCTCAGCTTACTCTGGAATTATGGATTGGGCGCGTTTCCGCGAAATCGCTGACAAGGTCGGTGCCTATCTTATGGTTGATATGGCGCACGTCTCTGGCCTGATCGCCGCAGGTGTTTATCCGAACCCAGTGCCACATGCTCACGTGGTGACGTCTACTACGCACAAAACACTGCGTGGCCCACGTGGCGGCATCATTATTACTAATGACGAAGCTGTGGCGAAGAAATGTAACTCTGCAGTTTTCCCTGGTGGACAGGGCGGCCCTTTGTGCCATGTGATCGCGGCTAAGGCGATTGCTTTTAAAGAAGCAGCCAGCCCCGAGTTTGTTGAATATCAAAAGCAGGTTGTGGCCAATGCTAAGGCTATGGCAGCGCGATTTATGAAACGCGGTATTGATATTGTTTCTAACGGCACCGAAAACCACCTGATGCTGGTTAGCCTGATCGGTAAAGAGTACACAGGTACAGACGCCGACCGCGCCATGGGCGAAGCGTTTATTACAGTGAACAAAAACGCTGTACCCAATGACCCACGCTCACCCTTTGTCACCTCCGGTCTGCGAGTTGGCACGCCAGCTATTACGACTCGCGGTTTTGGCATTGACGAGACTGTGCAGCTGACTGATTGGATGTGCGATATTCTCGACAGTCTGGAAAACGGCACTTCTGAGCAGGTTATTGCTGAGGTGAAAGCCAAGGTATTGGAAGTCTGTGCACGTTTCCCTGTCTACGGTTAGTCGCTGGTAACTGGCTTGTAATAATGAGCCTGAAATAAGTGAATCGAAAAAGCCCTGTTTACTACAGGGCTTTTTTGTTTTTAACTAGCGCCATTAATAATAAAAAAAGAGGCGCCACATTGAGCGACACATCCAGCGACATACCAGCCGTAAATGTACGCAGCGCCGCAACCGTTTTGATTATGCGTCAAGCTAACGCCGGTATGGAAATACTGATGCTGCGCCGCAATGCTAAATTGGTTTTTGCTGGCGGTGCGTGGGTATTTCCCGGCGGTGCTGTAGATCAGGCTGACAGTGAAAATGCTGGACTGGAGCATGAAGAGCAGGCGGCGCGGGTTGCCGCGGTGCGAGAGTCCGCTGAAGAGTGCGGCCTGCTGCTCAAGCCTCAACAGCTAGTACATTTTTCCCACTGGACCACTCCGGTCAATCAAAAACGTCGTTTTGCCACCTGGTTTTTTGCCGCTGTTGTCGCCGAAGAAGATTCCGACGTGGTGATTGATGACGGTGAGATTCACGATTTTCAATGGCTGACGCCGGCTCAGGCAGTGGCCCATCATCGTGCTGGTGACCTGAAAATGATGCCGCCGACCTACCTGAGTATCAAGATGCTCGACCAGTTTGCCAGTGCTGATCTGGCCCTGGAAAGCTTGCGTCATTTTGCCGCTTACTGGATTACCCCAAGAATTTCTCGAGACAGCGAAACCATGGTGCTGCTATATCCGGGAGATGCTGGTTATGAGGCTTCTGATGGCGCTCTTCCGGGACCTCGACATCGCTGCGTTATGGATGATCGTGGGGTCAGTTATGTCCACTCTGGCAAGGATGTGGGAATAGCGGCTATGGATAATCCGCAATAGTTTTTAGGGCATTATCTTGTGCTAGACTAGCGCCCCTTTTTTTCGATCTACAGCTATGTATTGTCCCTTTTGTAAAGCTGATGACACCAAAGTCGTCGATTCGCGTCTAGTCGCCGATGGCGGCCAGGTTCGTCGACGTCGTGAATGTCTCAGTTGCAGTGAGCGTTTTACCACCTACGAGATGGCCGAACTGGTGATGCCGCGGGTAATAAAAACCGATGGTACCCGCGAGCCCTTCGATGAGAACAAGCTGCGCGCCGGTTTACAGCGCGCCTTGGAAAAACGTCCAGTATCCATTGAGCAGATCGAAGTTGCGCTGACTCAGATAAGACATTTTCTCCAGGTCACTGGTGAGCGTGAAGTGCCGTCGCGAATGATTGGTGAAGCGGTGATGGGTAAATTACGTGAGTTGGATGAAGTTGCCTATGTACGCTTCGCCTCGGTGTATCGCAGTTTTCAGGACCTCAGTGAATTCCAGGATGAGCTCAATCGTTTAAATGCATTAAAGCCCACTGAGGCGGAAGACTGATGGTCTACTCCGTTGCAGATCGTGAATATATGTCTCGGGCCCTGGAGCTGGCTGCCCGAGGTCGTTTCACCACGACACCGAATCCCAGCGTTGGCTGTGTTTTGGTGGTTGATGGTGCGATTGTTGGGGAAGGTTACACCAGACCCGCCGGAGGCAATCATGCAGAAGTTGAAGCGTTAAATGCTGCATCAAACGCCGCATTGACTACAGTGGGCGCGACCGCTTATGTGAGCCTCGAGCCCTGCAGTCATACAGGCAAGACCGGTCCCTGTGTTCAAACGCTTATAGATGCAGGTATCAGTCGCGCCGTTATAGCCTGCGAAGATCCCAATCCCAAAGTGGCCGGTGAGGGTATTAAGTTACTCCAAGATGCCGGAATCGAAGTTGCCTGCGGTCTCTATGAAGATCAGGCGCGAGAATTAAATAAAGGTTTTATTAAACGCCATGAACAGGGACTGCCCTGGGTTGTGGTCAAGATCGCCGCCAGTCTCGATGGCCGCACCGCCATGGCCAGCGGTCAGAGTCAGTGGATTACCACACCGGCATCGCGCAAAGATGTGCAGCGTTTGCGCGCCGCCAACTGCGCCATTATTACAGGAATTGGCACTCAGCTGATGGATGATCCCTCGCTGACTGTGCGCATTACCAATGAAGATGTTGGGGTCGAAGATAGCCTGCGCCAGCCCCTGCGGGTTGTGGTGGACAGCAAATTACAGATGAGCCCCGAGGCGCGGATGTTTGCCCAGCCCGGTGACACCCTGATTGCCACAATTGATGGCCCGGAGCAGCGTGAAAAAGCCGCTGCCCTGGAAGCTGCTGGTGCCGCAGTTGTATTTTTACCGGCTCGTGATGGCCACGTAGATCTCTACGAATTGTTGCTCGAATTGGCCCGCCGCGAGTGCAATAACGTGATGGTTGAAGCTGGCGCTGGATTGGCTGGTGGCTTTGTCGCCGAAGGACTTCTCGATGAGTTGGTCTGCTATTGGGCGCCAAAACTGTTTGGCAGCGATGCGCGGCCGATGTTTGAGTTGCCGATTCAGACTATTGATGCTCATTTGGCGTTGGCAGTTAAAGATATGCGCCAGATTGGTGAGGACATCCGTATTACTCTTAGGCCGGATAAGGACTACTGATTTAAGGGCCATTGCAATGGCCCTTAAATCATCCTGAGAGAGCGTAGCGAACCGAAGGATCTCCTGCAGGGCTGCAGAGGGTAAGGCAGTACACCGATGAGATCCCTCGGCTACGCTCGGGATGACAGGGTTTTTACGCTCGGGATGACAGGGTTTTTACGCTCGGGATGACAGGGTTTTTAGGCTCGGGATGACAGGGTTTTTACGCTCGGGATGACAGGGTTTTTACGCTCGGGATGACAGGGTTTTTAGGCTCGGGATGACAGGGTTTTTATGCTCGAGATGAGTAGGTGTTTTGAGCGGCCCAACAGAACTTTTTAATTTGTCATCCCGACAGAGCGAAGCGACGAGGGATCTCAAAATCGACCGTCGCGAATTACCAGTACAGAACGGGTTAACAAAGAATTAATCAACACAGGCTACGAATATGTTTACAGGAATCATCAGCGCCCTTGGGGAACTCACCAACCTCGAACCCCGCGGCGGCGACGCCCGACTGCACATCAATGCCGGCAATTTGAGCATGGCCGATGTCCAGCTGGGTGACAGCATTGCCTGCAACGGCACTTGCCTCACCGCAGTAGAGTTAACCGAAAATGGCTTTGTCGCGGATGTCTCAGTAGAGACTCTGACCCTGACCACCACCGGTAACCTAAAACTCGGCAGTCGTATCAATCTGGAAAAAGCTATGCAGGCCACAGACCGTTTCGGTGGGCATATAGTCTCTGGCCATGTTGATGGTATGGGCGAAGTGGTATCCCTTCACGAAGACGCGCGCTCATGGCGTTTCCGTATTCGCGCACCTCGCGAGCTGGCCAAATACGTTGCCCACAAAGGCTCAATCACTGTCGATGGCACCAGCCTCACAGTCAATCATGTGGATGGCGCTGAATTCGAACTCAATATAGTGCCCCACACCATGGTCCACACGATTATGGGCGATTATCAGGTCGGCACTAAAGTAAACCTTGAGGTTGATCTAGTTGCCCGTT
>Ga0302131_1000538_pt1 | contig 22820 bp, 22 predicted proteins | sample CB9_20m_MG_FD_203105 | JGI IMG/M metagenome (GOLD analysis project Ga0302131, IMG submission 203105) | Marine microbial communities from Western Arctic Ocean, Canada - CB9_20m | ecosystem: Environmental > Aquatic > Marine > Oceanic | place: Canada: Western Arctic Ocean | collected 2017-09-19
AACTAAAAAATCCAATGACACGCGAGGTTATCGAAGACCACGGTAAAACCACATTCATTTTTAAAATAACAACTCTCCATGTGGTCAAATAGATTTGACTACAGAAAACTACGCAAACAAAAAAAAACAATTTTTTTTAGAAACCTATACGGGTAAGTACTCATCAGCCAGTGATTGACCGATGTGCTTCTCAGCCTCGTCGCGTGTGATGTCGTTGTCATCCATTTGTGACTTGATTTGTAAAAAAAGTTTGAGTTTATTCTTAAAATCTACAGCGTTTATTGAAGAGTCGCACGCAAGCTGCATTAGTCGCGGATATGTTTTGAAATAATGGGGATGAGATCCTTTGAATGTTTCGTACTTGTTGGAAATATCACTGTCTACGATTTCACAAAGCGTTGATCTCAGTTCGTCCATCGGGTATATTAGTGAGTGATCTTAGTTCTTTAAATTTACTTTATTATTTTTGTAGAGTAACGATATATGCCATCAACACCAATTGTACCCATATTGTTCAATGTGACATTGAATCCATACGATGGACCCAGACCCAAAAAACTGCGTGAAAATCAAAGGGTAGTGAATATTAAAAGATTGTTTGAAAAATTAAGTAACGATCAGCATTCGTACCCGTTCAAACTGCGCAAGGATATGCACACTTACGTACAACACATTCAAATTGATTCAGTGAATGTGTGTTTACCGGGCGGGCGTGGATGTGTGGGTAAGGAACGACACGGCACGGAGTTTCACAATCGACAAGTGATGACAAAAAACGTAGGGGGGTTGAAACAAAATCCCAAGTTTAAAACTAATCTGGCACTGACGGACGAAAAACTGTATGGGTTTATAGTTTTGAACGGAACAATCCAATATAAAGATGGTAAAACTGGAAATATAAGCATACCCGTCGATTCCAGTGGAGTGATTGGAATTCGCACGGGTGCTTCAAAAGATGTTAAAATTACCAATTCAAACATGAATGTCAACAACTCTTTTGTAATCATGATTAACGAGATTGAAAGTTTATTATTTGATTATTTGGGGATCGTTCGCGTAAGACCCCCAAGGATCGAAATGATGAATGCGGAATTCAACATGTATACAAATAAAATCAAATCTGAACGACCAAAGATTATCAATTTTGTCAAGTTTCTGCAATATATGCATATGGACAAAGAATTCAGTGAAAACTATAGAAAGGCGACCAGTCCATGGTTGAACAAACAAGATGGCCCTTGTGTAGTCAAGTCGACTTTTAAAGCTACAGGTGATCTACCAACAATAACCATGTCCCCGTATGGGCGCGTTGAAATACTAGGTGCAAAATCCTTCAGAAACATGGTCAAAGTGCACAAATTAGTTTCTTCCGCGTTTAGTCGCCTTGAAGATGATATCACCAAAGCCTCCGTGCAGGAAACCGTCTGTCCTGCGCCCACTGGACGTGTTTCGCGTGTTGCGAATAACAAACCACCTGCCGTTATAACCGGTGTAAAACTCGGAAATGACGGCGAGGTTTACATCAACGGTAAGCGATGTGCTCAAAATAAAAAGCCCATCATCGTTGATTTTTTGTTGAAGCATGGGGCTGCTACAAAGGGCATCAAGTCCGTATTGTGTAAACGCATACAGGATATATTGGTACGCAATAAATCGTTAGTTTAAACTGGTAAAATGACAATGGGTTGGGTGTGTTGATTAACTACGTCTGGAAAACTTTTAGTGTCAACGTGGACGTGCTTCAAGTAATATTTAATACTGCTTGAACCTACCATGGGAGCCTCGTTTTGGATATCGTCGTTTAAATTCTTAATACCCATCATGAATTCGTCAGCGTTTTTCCGTTCACCCCTAGTTTGACCTAATTCAAGTAGAACGTTTCTATACAATTTAATGTATTTTTGCGAAATATTTTTATGTATTATTGCTTTTTCGTCAGGCTTGAAGTATTTAATCATTGAAGTCATACCCCCCATTGAGATGGTCAATACAGAAAACACGTATCTTAATCCTGAAAAGGATGTATCAGAAACACTTATCACTCCTGTAACTGCAGACATCAACATAACCGATATATGCATACAATTCGAAAACGATTCCCAATTGTGACTTTCTCTTGCGTGTAGAAGATGACTACCATGTGCTTTTTCACCCCAAATCTTAATTGTGGCCTCTTTTTGAGCGCTCCACGATTTTCCGATTACATCATTTTGCTCCATTTCTTTCTTAACGCAATATTATCTTATTTGACCTCGTCAAATTTCTCCGAATAAAAGCTATCGCTACATAAATGCAATTCAAAATGTGGATCATGTTCGTATTGTTGATTGTGATTGCGGCTAGTTGCTCTTGCTTTTATTTTCAATCTCTCACCACCAAAAAACCCGAGATACCGAACGTGGCGGATGACGAAAATAAAAGCCAACCCTATGACCCGAAGATTCACGGTGATCTTTTGAATCCTAAAATGTCGTCACCGGGGTTTGTTTATGAAGAACCGCAAATATGCGAACCGGAGCCTCTATTCGCGACAACAATTACAGAGATTGAGGAGGATCCGGAGCCTCTATTCGCGACAACAATTACAGAGATTGAGGAGGATCCGGAGCCTCTTTTCTCCGCCACAATTACAGAGATTGAGGAGGATCCGGAGCCTCTTTTCTCCGCCACAATCACAGAGATTGAGGAGGATCCGGAGCCTCTTTTCTCCGCCACAATCACAGAGATTGAGGAGGAATTACCAGATGAACCACGGATTAACAAGAAAACAAAACGCATCAAAGCGAATGCTAAACCCTGACCGACTCATATCATGGTACCCTAACAACGTTTACGACTCGTATAATATATGTTTTCGTTCAATATAATTAGGCGTGTACTGATTTGTTCAAAAATAATATATGTTAACAGTACAAATGTCAGAAACCTGTGTTGTCCGCCCGGAGTTAATAGAGTTCAACAAAGGGAATAATGAGGTTTTATCAATCATTGCTCACCCCACGTTAGATTCAACACCTAGTGGATTTCGATTTACGACAACTACTTTCCAAACTTCAACAGTAAGTAACATCATAGAAGGGAGTGAAATATCATACGTGGATAATCTTGCGAATTTGTATGCAAAAAAGATAACGTTAGACACAGCGAGTGTGTCCATTATTCAAGACGTTACCTCGTTAACATTTGCATCTGATGCGCAATTGGATTTGAATGGCGGAAATATCAGTGGGATCGGGGAGCTTACAACCGCAAATATCACTGGAAATCCGGTCCGTATTTATGATAATATTATCAACATGAACGACACGGGTAATATCACACAAGTGAAGGACTTGTCTTTTACTGGTCCCTCTAGCTCTATTGACATGGCGGGCGGACTTGTTAATAACATGGCAACGATCAATATGACACCATTGGGTGTTCTGAATATGGACGGTGGTTTGATCGACTTTGGTGGGTCAACAGGTACGCTCTCCTTGAGGGGAGGTGCAGCCACAATCGGTGATTTGGACATTGAAATGAATACCATAACCTCATTTTCAGGCTCGGTGAACGTGGAGACGGTCACCTTTACCGACGCGGCGGTGACCAATGTGAACAAGGTGACCTTTGACGGCGCCACCGCGGAGATTGAGATGGCGGGTGGTCTCATTGAGAACGTGGCCACCATCGACATGGCGATGGGGGGTTCCAGCTCTGTAAACATGGATGGTGGGACTCTAAACTTTGGCGGGTTGACGGGTGTGCTCACACTGACGGGAGGTACCGCGACCGTGGGTGATTTGGATATCACGACGGACACCATCACCTCCAGCTCTGGTTCTGTGAACGTCGAGACGGTGACCTTTACCGACGCGGTGGTGACCAACGTGAACAAGGTGACCTTTGACGACGCTACCGCGGAGATTGAGATGGCGGGCGGTCTCATTGAGAACGTGGCCACCATCGACATGGCTCTGGGGGGTGCGAGCGCTCTCAACATGGACGGCGGTATGATAGACTTTGGTGGGTTGGCGGGTACGCTCACACTGGCGGGTGGTTCGGCCACCATCGGTGAGCTCACGGTATCTGCGGGGAGCATTACGGGCTCTGGCTCTGTGAACGTGGAGACGGTCACCTTTACCGACGCGGCGGTGACCAACGTGAACAAGGTGACCTTCGATGACGCCACCGCGGAGATTGAGATGGCGGGCGGTCTCATTGAAAACGTTGCCACCATCGACATGGCTCTGGGTGGTTCGAGCGCTCTCAACATGGACGGCGGTACCCTCAACTTTGGTGGGTTGGCGGGTGTGCTCACGCTGACGGGAGGTACCGCGACCGTGGGTGATTTGGATATCACGACGGACACCATAACCTCCAGCTCTGGTTCAGTGAACGTGGAGACGGTGACCTTTACCGACGCGGTGGTGACCAACGTGAACAAGGTGACCTTTGACGGTGCCACCGCGGAGATTGAGATGGCGGGCGGTCTCATTGAGAACGTGGCCACCATCGACATGGCTCTGGGGGGTGCGAGCGCTCTCAACATGGACGGTGGTTTGATTGACTTTGGTGGGTCCGCGGGTACTCTCACACTGGCGGGCGGTTCCGCCACCATCGGCGAGCTCACTGTATCTGCGGGGAGCATTACGGGTTCTGGCTCTGTGAATGTGGAGACGGTCACCTTTACCGACGCGGCGGTGACCAACCTGAACAAGGTGACCTTCGACAGTGCCACCGCGGAGATTGAGATGGCGGGCGGTCTCATTGAAAACGTGGCCACCATCGACATGGCTCTGGGGGGTGCGAGCGCTCTCAACATGGACGGTGGAACTCTTAACTTCGGAGGAACCGCGGGCACGCTCACATTGGCGGGTGGCTCGGCCACCATCGGTGAGCTCACGGTATCTGCGGGAAGCATTACGGGCTCGGGCTCTGTGAACGTGGAGACGGTCACCTTTACCGACGCGGTGGTGACCAACGTGAACAAGGTGACCTTCGACGGTGCCACCGCGGAGATTGAGATGGCGGGTGGTCTCATTGAAAACGTGGCCACCATCGACATGGCTCTGGGGGGTGCGAGCTCCGTAAACATGGATGGTGGGACTCTAAACTTTGGTGGGTCCACGGGTACGCTCACACTGGCGGGTGGTTCGGCCACCATCGGTGAGCTCACAGTGTCTGCGGGGAGCATTACGGGCTCTGGCTCTGTGAATGTGGAGACGGTGACCTTTACCGACGCGGCGGTGACCAACCTGAACAAGGTGACCTTCGACGGTGCCACCGCGGAGATTGAGATGGCGGGCGGTCTCATCGAGAACGTGGCCACCCTCGACATGGCTTTGGGGGGTGCGAGCTCTGTAAACATGGATGGTGGAACTCTAAACTTCGGAGGAACTACGGGCACTCTCACATTGGCGGGGGGTTCGGCCACCATTGGTGAGCTCACGGTGTCTGCGGGGAGCATTACGGGCTCTGGGTCTGTGAATGTGGAGACGGTCACCTTTACCGACGCGGCGGTGACCAACCTGAACAAGGTGACCTTCGACGGCGCCACTGCGGAGATTGATATGGCGGGGGGTGACATAAGAAATGTGTCGTCTATCAAAAACATTACGCATGGCGTGATCACAGTAGAACAATCGGTGTTTGATGGCAAGAATATTCAGACACTACAAGTAAGCCCCCTTTCGGGTGAATCGGAAACGAACGTATATGACGCCAAATTCGAGGCTACGAAAATGACGGTGACTAACGTGGACACTGATGTCGTCACAAACACGATCAACACGACAAACTTGACCCTAACAACACGCGCACCAGAAGGCACCATTAGCACGAACAGCAGACGGATCACAAATGTGGGTACCCCTGTGGAGGACACGGACGCCGTTAATAAAGCGTACGTAGCCAATGCGATCCAGTTCAACCAACAAGGACTAAAGCCGAAAACCGCGGTCGATTACGCGGCTTTTGAAGCCACTTGGACCACTGAAAAGTTTGGCGGTTCCTCTTATTTCATTTCACATGTAGCTGACGTGGACGCTTCAACGGACCCAAACAGCATGCGTGGTGAAATGGTGATCCATATTACTGGGCTGACGGACGGTGTAATTTCGTTAGACGGTCTTACTATCTCACCGTCAGTCCTCAATGTATCAGACATAGCTGATATCGCAGGAGGAAACGTTCCGAAAGTACCGCGCAAACGTATTTTGATCAATGGTTTGAACACAGCTAGTTACGATGGACTTGGAGCTTCGGGAACGGGGGCAATATTGAGTGGGGATAGCGTTAAAATTTCAGGCATGAATGGTATTTGGGAAGTTGTACGTATGGAACAAATGGTAGTCGTGGGGTTAAGCCCTCCTGAAATTTGGGGATTGATATTGGTACGTTCGGAAGACATGAACCAAGACCATGAAGTCATGAATGGTTCGTACACCTACGTTAAAAACGGAAGCGTGGACGTAAAGAACTACGGTTTCGTGGTATCTAACGACGACCCCATCACACTGAAAAACGGTGTTACATTCGACGCCTCGTCCAACCTCAAAGAGGTGAAATGGGTGGTGTTTAACAACGTGAATTACGAGTTGGCGTTTAAAACCGACGGGGGTGATGAATACGAAACCCTTTACAATGCCAGTCAAACCACAAAATTCGCAAAAGGTGGTATTTTAATGAAGTACGACGCCGCGGACGAAAAATCGATCATGGTCAACACCGAAATTCTGAATTACGATTTGTTGACTGCGGAATTAAACGTGAATGGAAACATTAACTTTGGGTCATTGACGTCTGGTGACTCGTATATTGTAACGGGGGCTGCGCAAAAGATTGATGTGATGTCAACAAAGTTCGAAGTGAACGGTGTGATACGAACTACAAACGTTCATGTTTCGGACACACTTGACATGATGAGCGGGCAAATAATTGACGTCGCAGGGTATGCCGCCAAAACAGACGGTACAGGTATTATAAGCATGCATGGAGGTTCTGTAAACATGGACGGCGGATTGATTGACTTTGGTGGGTCCACGGGCACGCTCACACTGGCAGGTGGTTCGGCCACCATCGGTGAGCTCACGGTTTCTGCGGGGAGCATTACGGGTTCAGGCTCGGTGAACGTGGAGACGGTCACCTTTACCGACGCGGCGGTGACCAACGTGAACAAGGTGACCTTCGACGGTGCCACCGCGGAGATTGAGATGGCGGGCGGTCTCATTGAGAACGTGGCCACCATCGACATGGCGACTGGGGGTGCCAGCTCTGTAAACATGGACGGCGGTTTGCTTGACTTTGGTGGGTTGGCGGGTACGCTCACACTGGCGGGTGGTTCGGCCACCATCGGTCAGCTCACGGTATCTGCGGGAAGCATTACGGGCTCTGGCTCTGTGAACGTGGAGACGGTCACCTTTACCGACGCGGCGGTGACCAACGTGAACAAGGTGACCTTCGACGGTGCCACCGCGGAGATTGAGATGGCGGGCGGTCTCATTGAGAACGTGGCCGCGCTCAACATGGCTCTGGGGGGTGCGAGCTCTCTCACCATGGATGGTGGTTTGATTGACTTTGGTGGGTCCACGGGTGTGCTTACACTGACGGGAGGTACCGCGACCGTGGGTGATTTGGATATTACCACGGATACCATAACCTCCAGCTCAGGATCGGTGAACGTGGAGACGGTCACCTTTACCGACGCGGCGGTGACCAACGTGAACAAGGTGACCTTTGACGGTGCCTCTGCAGAGATTGAGATGGCGGGCGGTCTCATTGAGAACGTGGCCACCATCGACATGGCTCTGGGGGGTGCGAGCTCTGTTAACATGGACGGTGGGACTCTAAACTTTGGTGGGTTGACGGGTACGCTCACACTGGCGGGTGGTTCGGCCACCATCGGTGAGCTCACGGTATCTGCTGGAAGCATTACGGGCTCTGGCTCTGTGAACGTGGAGACGGTGACCTTTACCGACGCGGTGATGACCAACGTGAACAAGGTGACATTCGACGGTGCCACCGCGGAGATTGAGATGGCGGGTGGTCTCATCGAGAACGTGGCCACCATCAACATGGCTCTGGGGGGTGCGAGCTCTCTCACCATGGACGGCGGTTTGATTGACTTTGGTGGGTCCACGGGTGTGCTCACGCTGACGGGAGGTACCGCGACCGTGGGTGATTTGGATATTACCACGGATACCATAACCTCCAGCTCAGGATCGGTGAACGTGGAGACGGTCACCTTTACCGACGCGGTGGTGACCAACGTGAACAAGGTGACCTTCGACGGTGCCACCGCGGAGATTGAGATGGCGGGCGGTCTCATTGAGAACGTGGCCACCATCGACATGGCTCTTGGGGGTGCGAGCTCTCTCACCATGGACGGTGGTTTAATCGACTTTGGTGGGTTGACGGGTGTGCTCACGCTGACGGGAGGTACCGCGACTGTGGGTGATTTGGACATCACGACGGACACCATCACCTCCAGCTCTGGCTCGGTGAATGTGGAGACGGTCACCTTCACCGACGCGGTGGTGACCAACGTGAACAAGGTGACCTTCGATGACGCTACCGCGGAGATTGAGATGGCGGGGGGTCTCATTGAGAACGTGGCCACCATCGACATGGCTCTTGGGGGTGCGAGCGCTCTCAACATGGACGGTGGGACTCTAAACTTTGGTGGGTCCACGGGTACTCTCACACTGGCGGGTGGTTCGGCCACCATCGGTGAACTCACGGTATCTGCGGGTAGTATTACGGGCTCAGGATCTGTGAACGTGGAGACGGTCACCTTTACCGACGCGGTGGTGACCAACGTGAACAAGGTGACATTCGACGGTGCCACCGCGGAGATTGAGATGGCGGGCGGTCTCATTGAGAACGTGGCCACCATCGACATGGCGACGGGGGGTGCGAGCTCTCTCACCATGGACGGCGGTTTAATCGACTTTGGGGGAGCAGCGGGCACGCTCACACTGACGGGAGGTACCGCGACCGTGGGTGATTTGGATATTACGACGGACACCATCACCTCCAGCTCTGGTTCTGTGAACGTGGAGACGGTGACCTTTACCGACGCGGCGGTGACCAACGTAAACAGGGTTGACTTTAACGACGCTACGAGCGTGATGAATATGACGGGGGGTGTCATAAGTAATGTGACGTCTATCAAAAACCATGCAGGTACGCTAGAAATAGAACGATCTGTGTTTGATGGATCGACGATTCACACACTACAAGTAAGCCCCCTTTCGGGTGAATCGGAAACGAACGTGTATGACGCCAAATTCGAGGCTACGAAAATGACGGTGACTAACGTGTACACCAACGTGATTCAGCCCAAAGATTCCACAAACCTGACACTGAACGCACCCGCTTCAGGCGGTACCATTGACGTCAGCAGCAAACGCGTGACAAACGTATCCACGCCTGTGGACGACAATGACGCGGCGAACAAGTTGTTTGTGCTACAAGCACTTCAACAAAACGTGCAGGGTCTTCGTCCCAAAATGGCGTGTGACTACTCCGCGATGGCGGCGACGTGGAGTACCGAGAAATTCGGTGGAAACTCGTACTTCATGACGCACACCCCAAGTGTAGACTCTGCGACGAACCCCGTGAGCATGCGTGGTGAATTGTGTATCTACATCGAGGGGCTGGCGACAACAGATACTCTCAACTTTGATACCTTCGAAGTCTCCAAAACAGTGTTGAACACGTCCGACATCGCCGACTTGGCAGGAGGAGATACTGCCAAGATTGCCCGCAAACGCATTTTAATCAACGGGTTGAACACGACCTCGTACACCTCGGGGGCGGTCGTTCCCGTGTCGTCCCCAACAAACACATTGGCGCTCGCAAGCCCTGATGTTGTGGGGCTTAACGGTGTTTGGGAAGTCGTTCGCCTCGGCGACGCGTCTCCAACATACGGCACTCTGACGATTGACGGAACTGTTTACTACAAGCTAGTATTGACGCGTTCGGAGGACATGAACCAAGACAATGAAGTGATGAATGGCGCGTACGTGTACGTAAACGCGGGCACCCACAGCAACATGGGGTATGTCGTGTCGAATAACGACTCTATTGTCCTCTCAAGTGGTATCACGCATGACATCAACGCCACCGCCACTGAAGTGACGTGGGTTATGTTTAACAACGTGAATTACGAGTTGGCGTTTAAAACCGAACAAGGGACCGAATACGAAGCTCTTGGTACGGACACGCAGCGTTTCGGGAAAGGAGGCATCCTTATGAAATACGACGAAAACGATGAAAAGTCAATCATGGTGAACACAGAAATATTACAATATGACGTGACGACTGACGTGCTCAATGTCCGCGGTAACCTGGATTTTGGATCGCTGACGACTGGTGATTCGTACATTACAACAACTTCTGGTAACTTTGTCGACGTCATGTCGAGTCGATTCAAGGTTAACGGGTTATTTGAGACCAGTGATGTTGTGGCAAACACGGTGACGTGTGAATCCGACATAAACCTGAAGAAGGACATCGAGCCCATGCAAAATGGTATTTCATTAGTGTCGAGCTTGAAACCCGTGACTTACCACTGGAAGGACAAGTGGTCGAACTCGAGTGCCCCGGCCCCCGTTGAATACGGTTTCATCGCCCAAGACGTAGAGCCTCTGTTCCCCTCGCTGGTAAGAACAAACCCAGACACGGGTATTAAATCAGTGGATTACCAAAAAATGGTTTCCATCTTGGTGTTGTCGGTACAGGAATTAACAGCCCAAGTGAAAGAACTCCAGGAAAGGTGTCCTTCTCCCATCAATGACTTGTCATGGGGTGCGGTACACACAGCGTAGTTTTCTCAAATAAAACGTTACCGTTTTCTCTGTAAATCTTTTGATCATTTAGTTTTGTGAATCCGTTTCGCTCCAAAAACTTGTATTCACCAGATCTCTCTGTAATATCATTCAGTTCTATCATTACATATTGAGTGTTTTTTAATGTATGCATCGATCCAAGTAAACATTTCATCTCCATCCCCTCTACATCGATATGCATAAGAGATACGTTGTATGAAGAACATAAATGATCTATGGTATCTATATTAATTGAGCCTTTACCATATTTAACTTGTGTAGCTCCGGCATTTCCAGATTGATGATGTTGCAAGTATCCGCTTGTTTTTTCATCAGAGACACCATATGGAATCAAAATGACATTGGAAAGTTGGTTAGCTTTGATCATACTCCTGGTAAATTCATTTTTGGATTCTTCTGGTTCTATAATAATAACCGAAATATTTTTCTTCGAATGATTCAGTTTTAGAAGAGTCGCCAAATAAAGACCTGTATCACCAACATGACCCCCAACATCTATTATATAACTGTTATCTGGTAAGTATTTTAATAATTCTTTCAACTTCTGATTTGAATTGACCTCATGATTCTTAAAACGCCGCGTAAAGTCTGATGCCCATTTGGAATGATGCACAACATGCATACGAGTACCATCAGATTCCTTCCGAACCTCTGTCCATTTCTCCATTTGTTACCCTAAGTTAATAGTTTTTTTTCTAACTATAGACCAATGACAAAAAAACAACAGCCAAAAGTATTACCGCCGCCATTCAAACGTTTAAAAGACTCTAAGATAATTCCTCAGGAGGGTCTCGTTGTGTATCTTATGAAAGGTTGCGGCGCGTGTGATCACTTACTTCCCAATCTGAAACGACTGAGTAAAGAAATTAAACTAAAAAAGATGAATAGTATTAAAATGTCTTATCACGTAACCTACAGTGGTGAAAACCAAGTATTGCCTAGTGTCGTGGAGTCGTTTCCATCTATATTTCTAAACGGGAAACGTAGACAAAATCTTCCAAAATTAGCATGTCGGTTAGAATGAAAATTTTCAGAACGATGTTGGCGACGTAATTTTGTTAATTGATTGTATGTCGGGAGTTCTTGACCCAAAACTATACGCTCAGTCAATACGGCGAATCAATGAGAACTACGGAACAAAAACGAGCGCGTACCGATCCATGGCCATCGTGAAAGATTACAAAAAGCACGGAGGAAGGTACACTCCGCGAATCAAAGGTAAAGATCAAGGCGTTTCAAAGTGGTTACTAGAAAAGTGGGTGGTTGTCATCGACTTTTTGAATGGTAAATCGACTACGTGTGGGACTGTGAAACGACGAAGACATGCGTGTAGACCCTCTGTAAAAGTTGACAGAAAGACACCCGTAACCATACAGGAAGTTATTCAAACCCACGGAAGACGGAAAGTGGCTTCGCTTGCTCTCAGTAAATCACGGGGTTCAGAAAACGTTAGAATCGATTGGAAAGCAGGTATGAATTAATCCAATTCAACGAGCATTACTACATCACCCTCCATGACGAGTTGAAAATGTGGTGCGAAAACGGCGTTGATGGAAAGCAGACTTTCCCAAACGTCCAACCGAGGATTAGGTCCGAAGGTCTCTTCCAAAACAGCGGCAGCCCATCTGATGTCCTCAGGCTCCAAACGACCCAGGCGTGGTGGTACCAGGTGTGGTGCCACAGGGTACACTGCTCGACATAAAGGACACGTGTCTTTACCACGCGAAGTCCATTTCTTCACACACATCTTATGGAAGACGTGTCCACAAGGCAATGTCTGGATTTGTTTCTTCGGAATATCACAGAGACACACTGAACACTCCGCTTCGTCACAGGTTTTTGGCTTTTTCACATGAATACCACACGTCCAACGATTTTCTTCAATCGAGTGGTAGGTCGGGATGAAGGTACACGTGCGCGGTTGACCCGAAGAATCGTGAGTTTTCATAGGACATCCACACATGGATTGAGCATTCGTCTTGAAAAAATCATTCGTCTTCTTGTATTTGACAGACATGCTTTTTTCAGCACGAGATGGTTGCTTACTATACGCACGCGGCTTCTTTAAGTGATTCTTGTCGGTTGTAATCGATTACCAGATTGTGCGAAATCATTGCGATTCATAGAAAAGTACAGCTCAAGGGTACCGATCATTTCTATTCTATTTAAAAACGATCCGCGTTTTATTTGTAGACATACAGAAAATGCCATTGTTTACAAAAACCCAACTTATGTGGATGCAGAAACAAATTGAAAAAACGGGGTTTTTGTTTGATCCATTAATGATTTATAGTGACTTTAAATACTACAAGTGTAATAAAGGCAGAATAAGTAAGAACACAACAAATAAAAATGGGAAATTTTCCATTCCTGAAGTGGAAAATAGAGTAGAACGACACATTAATGAATTTGCTGACGTGTATTGTGTTGCAAAGGGTAAAAAAACACTTGCTGCGTTGGACTATTCAGTAAAAAATCAGATCAAAATGAAACGTAATTTAAATACAAACTTGATTAACAGTGTCATTCGATATGCAAACTATAATAATGTCAAGGCATTACACAACACAGGCAACGGACGACATTACCTTAAAACTGTGTTTTTCAAACAAAAAAACTACAAAAGTGCGCTAAAGTTGATGGATATTATATGGACAAAAGATGATTCTCATCCTTTGTATTTGAACGGTCAAAACAATCGTGAAAATAGTGATCGGTATAACGTCGCTATTGGACTGAGTTTGGGCTATAAACCAGAAAATATTTTATTCTTCTTAAATAAAGATAAACCGAAGAATAAACAGGCCGATAGTTCAATCATCAAGACTGTTTCCGATATACTAAAAAAGATGAATGTGACACTAGAAGATTTACAGAAACACACCCCTATTGTCGTTCTGGATAAAATCCCGTATTTGGGCTCAACAAGATATATACCACCTCCAGGCTCAATCTTTCCATCTAATATAAAGATAAGTCAACGGACCACGAATAAAATTGAAGGAATAAAGCGATCCCCAAAAACGACGAACAGCGTGAAGCGACCCCCGAGTATGTTTGGGAAGTTTTTTGGTAAAAAGGCGGACAGCATGAAGCGATCGCCAAACTCGGCGCTTGTTAACGTCGGTTCGAATCAAAATCGATTTTAAATTTCATTAATTCTATGATAGTCAACAATTAATCCGTCTTCGTCAATGACGACGTGAAAGTTTGGAAAGATGTCGACCAAAATATCTCTAACTGATTCGAAACCATCAGCCTCCGAAATGCGTGCAAGATAATTCTGTGCACGGTGGGCTTGAGGTACAGGGAAAACAACGCGACACAGCGGACATGTACTATTGCCAAGATCTGTCCATTCCTTCACACACACCTGATGGAAGATGTGTCCACATGGCAATGATTGGGTTTGCTTCTTCTGAATGTCGCACAGACACACTGAACACTCGCATGTAACAGACATACTGGTTGTTGATTTAAGTTTTTCGGATCTTTAAGTGAATGTAAATCAAATCTCCTGAAAAGCGATCAGCCATTCAGGAGATATGGGTGGTACGAATTCGACTCTTCTCAAGCGCAACCGACGCGCGTTGAGTGTTTCGTCCATTTTTATTTTCCGAGAGGCGACTTTGAATGTTCCAAACACCTTACGGCACAAAGGACAAGTGTTGTTTCCCGTTTGTGTCCATTTAGTTATACAGGATGAACAAAAAATGTGTAAACAAGGAATTTGTTGTTTGAATTTCACGGTGTTCAAACAAATGGCACATTCAATTTCCATTTTACTCATGTAAATTCAGTTCTTTAGGTGATAATCTAACACGCGTGTTCGGGTGCGTCAATCTTGTTGACCAGGTGAATGTAACAAACCAAACATGTCTCGCAATCTGCCAGTGCACGATGAGAAACAGGCGGCGCAAATCCTGTAATCGTTTTGTACAACACGTTCAATTTTTGAAACTTGCCGGGTTGGCTTCGCATTGTGCAAAACGAATAAAGTCCACAGAGCTGTTCTGTGAGATTCTTCATCCCGTATCGCTTGCTCTCTGCCACAAGAAAGTTCATATCGAAAGTTGCGTTGTGTGCAATCATTGTGTCGACGTTGAATGTTTTCAAATCTTCAGACAAGTCGTTGAGAACTTCCAGAGACGAACGGCCTTTCTCAAGAACGTCCGCGTCCGTAATTCCGTGGAATTCAGTGTTTGAGATACACTGGGGTGGGCTGTGAACCAAAAGGTTCGTCACAGATTTAATAACATTGTGATTGTCGTCGATGATCAAATAGCCCAACTCGATCACGAAAGCGTTCGAATAGTCATCCACACACACATTTCGTGGCGACTGGTTCCGGGTCCGAGAAGGAGGAAGGTTGGTTGTCTCGACATCCAGTACAATCTTCATGGTTTGGTACTTTGTCAATTGAGGCCCTTTAAGTGAATTATCGGTTTGTGAATTTTATTTGTATAATTCTTATTATTAATATTTAATCCAAGTCTTTGTTCTCCTCTATTCTTCTCGTTCTCCTTTTTAATTATTTGTTCCCACTCAGCTACCAATATTTTTTGTCTATCCAGTGTAGTACAGTTTTTATTCCAGTGAATCCCAGTTTGGCTGGCAGTCAGCCAATGCTTGTTTTCTCTTAGATCTTTTGGAATGAATAGTTCTGAAACCGCAATAGCCCCCCTCGCAGTTATAGCCATATGACCTGAATAGATGAGATGAAACAGTATATTAAGTGCGGGTTTGTAAATTTTTGTTCGAATCAAAGTTGCGGTTATCGTATCCGAGCTCTGCATATACCAAGATGGGTCTTTTGGATTCATTGCGAAGAGAGTAGCCGTATGGACATGACCCGCAATCTGGCTAGTGTCTATATTTCTGAAAACCTTTGAGAGCCAACCTGCATTCTCTATATTTACCTTTTTACCACATTCACTCACTACCGTTGCAATTGCGCCGACCCATCCCTCGTTTGACCTTAATATCTTTATTTGAAAAAATGCACTTATCAACGCTGCCATAAAAACAATAATAACATGTGTTTGTGAGGTTAATTTTTTACCTCTATACAATGTGCTACACCCCTTTGCTAACGTCATCCAAGTCGAAAAGAATGTGATAACTGTCGGGGCAATATCCACAATCTCGTTGTCATCCACAAATTTTGCCAATGGTGTCCAATATTTTACAACATCTTGTTCAAAAGATAAGACTGTGTTTTTGTTACTTTGTTTCAAGAACTTAGTAGCGTAGAACTGCATGCAAAAACTGGAAATTAAGAAATAGAAAACCGCGAATACAATATCTTGTATTGGACCTTTATTTTTTTTGACATACGTAAAACATTTATTGGTCATTGAGTTCGCTGTTTGTGTTATTCTTGAGTGCAAATCATCTACAAACACGTCATGACTCGCCTGATTATTGACGGTTCGTACCGCGACAGCCTTATTCATGTTTTACATATGAAAATATTTTATTTACACGTCAATAAATATAATAATAATAATATAATAAAACATGCTTATGATCAGGAACCCGGGAAGGATTGCGCGTATCCAGATTCGTAAAGATTTGAAAAGTCAAATTAAACGCAATTTAACTGCCCAAGGTCTAAATCCACGTGGACTTCTCGACTCGATGCTCGTTGATTTTATGCATCTCTACTGGGATACGAAATCTCAAAGATTTGTAGGTGATAGTTTCAACTCAACCGATAACGCCTTGCGAAGGTATCCAAAATTAGAATACGGAGTGAATATCAAAGACGAAGCCCCTGGGTATTCTGAAATCCTTTCCCGAAAAAACTCCCGAGATTCTTTCGATAAAGGTGTGATTGTGATTATACTCATCGATAATTACACAGGTGATGGTCCTCATACAAATCACGCCTTGGCCGCATTCAAATACAAAAAAAGATTGTGGTGTTTCAATCCATGGGGATCGGCAATTAAACAAAACAAGGTGCCAAACCACCAGCGAAGCAACGCAAAGGGTGATAGAGTGGAAGAGGCAAACAACTCGTTGTGGTTCAAAGTACGTAACCTCTACCAATGTACCGATTCTATTGCATTTGACGGTTTTAATTTTCAATCAGGTGATACGAAAGGTGCGTGTGTACCGTATGCGTTGGCGTTTGCGTCACACATATACACGGAATACATTCGATTTCGATTAAGAGGAAACTCGTTTCAACCCTTTTACTTAAACACAATGAGCGATCTACTTTCTGTTACACCCAGTAAAAGATGGGTCCAGCTAAGATATAATAAATGGGTCGAAAGTCTATTCGACACGTTAAACGCTCCATACGGAGGTCGGCTCGCCTGCTCACAGGGAGGACAGCTGAGGATGAACCAGGACCGAGCCTTGCAGGCTGCGAACGGCACCGGTGTTTTCAACAACATGGTTGAATAGCCCTGTAAATTTTATGTAATGTCAACACATACCATGTCATTTGAACGGCTTTCGAACGATTTCAGAGTTGACTATTACCTGGGAAAGTTTGAAAATACGGATCGGAAAATTGTTAAAAACTACAATCTGACTTTGCAAACTATTTCAAAATTCATCAATGAATGGCCTTCGTCTGTTCCCATGAATGCTAACCAGTACATAAAATCGTTCACGTCATTAGTTACTGAATGCAAATACCAAGACAAGAAATTTTATGTAATCCCAGGAGACAACTTTGTGAAACAAGATGTATACGGTCTATCAAAAACACGAACACACGACGATACGAAAACGACCATCCTTCGCAGATTGAATATACAGAGACACTGGGATCAATATTACAATAAACCAGCGGATATCCCATTTGATATGAAGCGTAATGTATTATTCTGGAGAGGAACTACCACATCACATTTGGAACGGCTCGCGAATCGATTCACTTGTGTTACCAAGTGGTGGAACAAACACCCGAAAATTGATGTCGGGTTTTCTTTTCTAAGTCAAAACAGAGAACTCGGTGCCAAGTTTGTAAAAGGGAAGGTGTCCATTCAGCAAATGCTACGACACAAATACATATTGTCCATAGAAGGAAATGACAAGGATAGCGGTCTCAATTGGAAATTGAATTCAAATTCATTGGTTTTTATGGCAAAACCGACATGCGTGTCGTGGTTAATGGAAGATCAGTTGGTTCCAAATTATCATTACATCTTGGTAGAAGACGAATTCGGCGATTTAGGAGAAAGGTACGAGTGGTGTGAACAAAATCCAGATCAATGCAAACAAATAATACAGAACGCAAATGATTTTATGAAAGGATTCAACGATAAAAAGAATGAAGATTCGATCGAAAAAAAAGTTTTTACAATCTATATCAACAACGTCAATTCAATTTCAGGTTAAACACAACACAACTTTATTCCGAAAAGAAACCCAATATTTCGAAACATGTTTTTGTAAAAAGTAAGCCACAAGAGGGGAGTTTAAGACACCACTCGTTATCAAGTCATTCAATAGTGTCATCTGTTCAGGGGCTAGAAGATCGTCTTCGGTTCCAAATATTCCATCCGGCCCCTTGCCCAACTCTTGTAACATTCTAAAAATATCTCCTGCTTTATCAGACGACAATCTCGTGAGTGGTTCCATGATGCGTACCATGAATTTAACAAACTTGATTCCTTTGGCTCCATAATCAATTTCTTTGGTGTATTTCGATTTACGGATAACTTGAACAACTGCTGGATCAATCATGGTACTATCAATATATATTATTAATCCATAAATTCGTACTCGCTGGTGCTGTCAACATCTGTGTCGTCGTTACTCTGATCCAACTCGCAATCCCATTCATCGTCTTCATCACGGGAAACGTTTTTTGACGAAACAAAGGTTTTCTCCCTCAGTTGGTATTGACAAGACGGACATGTTGTCTGAATCAACAACCAATCCTTCAAACACGTCTTATGATACGAATGTCCACAATCGGTTTGTCTCAATTCGGTGTTCAACACCGTGCTCAAGCACACGACACAGACAGGACATTGTTCAGTAGGAGACATACCGGAAGTTAACTTGTTACCTGTAAATGGGTTACTCTTTAAGTGATATAATATTCATCTTAGATCACTTAAAGAAAATGGTGGGTAATAATAGGTGGTACAACTGAATGAAGTCCATTAACCGGAAACCTCCATTACATCGTTCAATGAAACAATCACCAAACAGTAGCAATACACTTCGAAAATCGAAAAGTGTATCAAACATGACAGATTTGAAAGAAAAGATTTCTTTTGTTCGAAGTAAAAGCGTACCTAATATGTGCGGGGAATTTCTGATGACAAACTCGACATGCATCTTGGTGGATATCGTCAGCCACCACGATAATATGAACCATCCCGCCTCGGCAGCTATTGAAGATATACTCGCATCTCATGTGTATGGATTGATTATACAAACAGTCATTTCGCAATTGTTTCGCTTGATATGAAACTGTTTTAAGGGTTATTTTGATTATTTCGGTAACGTATATACTTGGACCAATAGGAATGCAGGATTCTCCGTCCACTGACGAGTCAGCTGACGAGTTCGGAACATCAGAGGATTCTTCAGAATCGGGCGAAGAAACGACAGTTTTGATGCTTGATGTGTTACCCGTTTTTGTATTTGGGGCGGTGGATGTCATTCAACGTATCATTAATAATTCCATGATGGACCCAAAATACAGAGAGAGGTACCGTATTCATCTGAGTTTAGGTTTTGTTTATTTGTACATTTACGATCGTAACTTGCAAAGATGGGTGAAGGATTCGCTCATTCGGCAACCGTATGGTCGCGCCATTCGACCGCGTGTATACATCAATGAATTATACGAGGAACAAACATCAACTTGTCGAGTTTGCTTCGAAAGAAATATGAATGTGATGATCAAACCTTGCAATCACATCGGGTTGTGTAACATGTGCTGCGTTCGACATTTCAAATGTGGGTTTTATCGACTCGATCAGACTCCAACACTATCATCGACGAGGTTGTTATTTGAAAAGAAGTGCCCGTTCTGTTTTGGCAGTGTCACTGGACTCGATTACGTTTTCATCACTTAAAGACTGACACGACAGATTGGAAAAGATGAAGTTCACGCCAACCTCAGTCATTGGTATCTGTAACCGTATTTACAAACAGCTTGGCGTTTCACACAATGAGTGCGTTTACCAAAAGGCGCTTGTTTTGGAGCTCTACAACGCGGGAGCCGAAAGTGTAGAGTCTGAAAAGAATGTTCCCGTTTTTTACACTGACGTGAATGAAATCACACACACAATTGGTACCGAGCGTGTTGATATTTTGTTTCGAGCCGAGGGCGAGATACATTTGTTGGAATTGAAAGCGACAACGACAACTATTCGTGATAACATTGAAGTTCAACAACTAAAAAAATATCAAGAAGCCCTGAAACATATGAATGTCGCGTGCACTCACATGTACGTGGTGAATTTCAAACAGAACACATCGAACGATGATGTGAATTTCTTTTATTTTGATGAAAATTTTATAAACTGCACAGACAGTGTTCATTAATACGCTGGCTTGGTCCAAAAAAGATAAAAAATTACGATTGAGGTGACACCGAAAATTCCAGTCGCGATACCCGGTTCATGGAATTTCGGTTTTTCCTTTGTCCTACGATAGGGCTTGAGTTCAAATATTTCCCACATACACGTTTTAAATTCCCCGAAAGTCAACGTTTTGGAATACTGAGCGTCACTCATCCTTGGATCGAAATCACGTGGCATGTCGCGGGAAAGCCACCATGTGTGTGTCGACCTACTGCGCTCGTTGATGTACATTACCCACAACGAAAACACCAACAACCATGCTATGATAAAGACAATCATCCTATACACGTATGCATATGTTTTATTTAAATCACAGCGAGCCCAGAAATGAGAAGCGAGGGGTTGTACTCAAATCGGTACCATTCATTGTGCTTAATCGGTACACTATGAGTTTCGGAGAGATCACTTGGCCCTAACAACATCTTTAATTCAAAAGGTTCTTTAGCTTTACTTGTATGTTTAATGTGCATCCAAGCAAGATTATCGATGTTTTTCTCAGCATTCGAGTGCAACGCATTGTAACTTTGCGCCTTGACATGAAGATCGTCGAGTCGCTTCTTCATTGTATCCACTTGATACCCAAACTTAAATGGGCTTTCAATGGTTAGTATTTGTATCATTCCATCCTTTTCGGAAGTATCCGTCTCAACCTTCAAATTTATTTCATATTTCTGCGTGTCGCTTGGATCACTTGTCGAGTTTGTGTAACCGATGACTCCAATCGCTAAAAGTATGAATATCATGACGCATAAAACCACAATTTTAAGCTTTTTAGACTCCTTTTGCGTAATCTTTTGGCGATTGTAATTCATATATAATACTGTAAAGATTTTTTATCTCATATACAGAGCAAGCAACGTTTTTGTCGTGTAAAATGGAAATACACATTCCTCGAATTCGTTAGAGCTGCCGAAGTGTTTTATTGTTCTAGGCGAGGTTGAAGGATTCGTAATGTTCAAAAAGGGTTCCACTTGTTGGTTAAATATTGGATAAAATGTTCAACTTTAGTGTTTATCATTTTTTTATCCACACGCGATTTTGACCGGATGTTGAGTAGTACAGAGCATAGTCCGATTTAATATCCGAATGCATCGCCCATATAGTTCCGTTTCTTCGCATGTGCACCGCAAATTTACCCGTTACAACATTATATGAGACACCAGTAGCCCCACTTAAACTTGAACATATCAACAACGCCCCTTCGAGGGTGTTTATGTTGGCTGTAGCTGATGATGGAATTGGAAACCCTGTAGTCGAACTAGTGTAAAGTCTACCTGGGCTTTCAGTATACCGTACAATAGTGGTGCCATATACATGATCAAAATCTATTGCAGTAGATGTACGTCTACCCTCTGCCTTGATCCAAACGCGATTTTGACCATTAGGATGGTCAGCAAAGTCCGATTTAATATCCTCGTCGGTTGCATGCATTCCAACTCCGTTGTTTCTTCGCTTGTGCACATTGTATTTACGTTCGGAAGGAGTATATGAAACTGCAGTGTATTTTGTATCACTCTCGCATTCATTAATTGCATCTTCTAAGCACCCGTGTCCCCCAGACATTCTTACAAACCATACAGCACTTGTGTAAAGTCTACCTGGACTTTCAATGTATTTGTAACGTTGAACACCAATTTCAATATTCCTCTTACTAGTCGGAGGAGGTGTGATTGTGGGCCAATAACCCGGACGCATGTCTTTGATCCAAACGCGATCTTGACCAGGGATTATATCGTGGTCCCATTTAATATCCGTTAATTTTGCAGCCCTCCCCGATCCATCATTTATTTTGTAGTGTAGTGTAAATTTACCGCCGTCTGGATTATGTGTAACAGCAGTGAGTTTATCATCGCATGAACAAGCCGCAATTGCCGCATCGAGGCTATCGTAACGACCCGCACCTCCTAAACTTACAAACCATTCCCCGACTGCTGTGTAAATTCTACCTGGACTTTCAATATATGGTTTATTGCCTAGAGTAATAACAGTTGCAGTAGATGTGCGTCTACCCTCCCTCTTGATCCAAACGTGACTTTGATTTGGATTTGCGGTAAAATCCACAGTCTGAATATCCGTATCGGTTGCGTGCAATCCGAGTCCGTTGTTTCGTCGATTGTGCACAATAAATTTACCCGATATAGGATTATATGAAACACCAGTAGTCTTAGGATCACCATTGCATGCAGTAAGTGCCGCATCAAGGCTGTCACGTACCACACTCCATTGTGTAAACCCTGTCGTCGTACCAAAGAAAAGTCTGCCTGGGCTTTCAATATATAGTTTGCCGTTTATATCCACATCTGTTTTTCCAGTTGCAAGTACCGGAACTGAACCCCCTGTTTTGATCCAAACACGATTTTGAGTTGGATTTACGCTAACTACATTCTGAATATCGGCCGCATATGCATGCATTCCAACTCCG
>Ga0302131_1000549_pt1 | contig 22724 bp, 15 predicted proteins | sample CB9_20m_MG_FD_203105 | JGI IMG/M metagenome (GOLD analysis project Ga0302131, IMG submission 203105) | Marine microbial communities from Western Arctic Ocean, Canada - CB9_20m | ecosystem: Environmental > Aquatic > Marine > Oceanic | place: Canada: Western Arctic Ocean | collected 2017-09-19
GGAATTATGGATGTAAAACGCAAATGGTTTTCAATTAGTAGTAGGTTACGTGAATATTTGACTGGAAAAACTTGCATAAAATTATAGCGTAACCACCAACTAATTTTAGATCTAAATGATTAATATTTTTTTTATTTTTTATAATAGTTCATTCTATTTGTGCATTCTTAAATAGTAGTATATTTGTCACCAATGAATTTTGACCTAAAAATAACTGACCCAAAGAGTAAGGCGAGAGCAGGAGTAATAACGACTGATCATGGAATCATAGAAACTCCAATTTTTATGCCTGTAGGAACTGTTGGAACTGTAAAAGGTGTACATCAAACAGAACTTAAAAACGAAATTAATCCCGATATAATTTTAGCGAATACCTACCACTTATACTTGCGGCCAAAGATGTCTATTTTGGAGCAAGCTGGAGGTTTACACAAATTTATGAATTGGGATAAGAATATTTTAACAGATTCTGGTGGTTATCAAGTATATTCTCTTTCGGGTAGAAGAAAAATAGAAGAGGAAGGTGTAAAGTTTAAAAGTCATATAGACGGATCTATGCACTTTTTTACACCAGAAAATGTAATGGAGGTACAACGTACAATTGGTGCGGACATTATTATGGCTTTTGATGAATGTACACCTTATCCATGTGACTATAATTATGCAAAACGTTCGATGCATATGACGCATAGATGGTTAGATCGTTGTATGAATCATCTTGAAACCTTACCATTCAAATATGGCCACGAACAAACATTTTTTCCAATAGTTCAAGGTAGTACTTATAAAGATTTAAGAAGGCAGTCTGCCGAATATATTGCAAATGCTGGGGCACAGGGAAATGCAATTGGTGGTCTTTCTGTTGGGGAACCAGCAGATGAAATGTATGCAATGACGGAGGTGGTTACAGAAATACTTCCTGAAGACAAACCAAGATATTTAATGGGGGTTGGAACACCGATAAATATTTTAGAAAATATAGCTTTGGGTATTGATATGTTTGATTGCGTTATGCCAACTAGGAATGCCAGAAATGGGATGTTGTTTACCGCGCACGGAACAATTAATATCAAAAATAAAAAATGGGAAAATGATTTTTCACCAATAGATGAGATGGATATAACTTACGTAGATACGCTCTATTCTAAAGCATACTTGCGCCATTTGTTTGCTGCTAAAGAAATGTTAGGTAAACAGATTGCTTCGATTCATAATCTAGGTTTTTATGTATGGTTAACCCGTGAGGCAAGACGACATATTTTGGCAGGAGATTTTAGAGAATGGAAGGATATTATGGTAAAACAAATGGATAAACGTTTGTAGCTATCTATAAAACTAAAATTTAAAACAGGCCGTAGCTTTTGAAACTTATAGACTGGTACATATTAAAAAGATTTTTAGTGACTTTTTTGTTCACGCTATTAATCTTAATTCCTATTGCGATTGCTATAGATGTTTCTGAAAAAATTGATAATTTTTTAGAGCACGCAGATTTAGGGTTTTATCAAGTTGTAGATGAATATTATAAAAATTTTATTATCTACTATGCGAATACATTTATGCCACTCGCAGTATTTATTGCAGTAATATTATTCACTTCAAAACTTTCGAACAATACAGAAATTATTGCGATAACGAATGCTAAAGTTTCGTTTACCAGATTTCTATACCCATACTTTGTTGGTGCAACCTTAATTACAATTGTTTCTTTATTGATGAATCATTTTGTGGTACCAAGCAGCAGCAAAACAAGGAAGAAGTTCGAGAAGGAGTATATAAATAGCAGAAAGCAAAAGAATGAGTTAAAATATGTAAATGATTTCAGTTTACAGTTAACGGATAGTACCTACATATTTATCAGAAGTTTTAATACGCAATCTAATTCTGGTTATGATTTTACTTCTGAGGTTTATGATGGCTTAAAATTAAAGTCTAAATTAGTTGCTGATAATATTCGATTCAACAAGGAAGATTCAGTTTTTACACTTCAAAGTTGGAGAAAGCGTCAAATCTATAAAGATAAAGATAGCATTTTTTCGGGAAACAAAATTGACACGCTTTTTAATTTTACTCCCAAAGATTTAATATATAAATCTGCGTTGTCACAAGAGATGCCATCTGATGAATTGTTAAAGTTTATTAAGATTTCTAAAAAAAGAGGAGTTAAAAATTTAAATGCGTATTTGGTAGAGTTTCACAAAAGAACTAGCCTTCCAATTGCTACTTATATACTTACTATTATTGCGGTTGCTTTGGCATTTCGAAAAAAAAGAGGTGGAACCGGGGTCAATTTAGCCATAGGAGTGGGTACGATGTTTATATATGTATTTTTGATGAAAATCTCTGAAGTATTAGGAGCGGTAGCGGGTGTGAATTCTTTATTGTACGTTTGGATGCCTAATTTTTTCTTCGGGCTTATAGCAATATGCCTCTACTATTATGCTAGAAAGTAAACTCAAAAATTATTTATTATTACATCTCATTGTTTTTATTTGGGGATTTACGGCAATTCTAGGGGCATTAATCACGATTGACGCTGTTCCTTTGGTTTTCTTTAGAATGGCTTTAGCAGTTGTTTTTATTATTGTTTATTTCCTAATTACAAAAAAGCATTTTTATGTTGATAGGAAAGGAATACTAAAATTTTTAATAACGGGTATTATTATTGCACTGCATTGGATTTTTTTTTTTAAAGCTATAAAAGTTTCAAACGTTTCGGTAGCGTTGGTAACGATGAGCACAGGCGCTTTTTTTACATCACTAATTGAACCTGTATTTTTTAAAAGGAAAATTAAAGCTTTAGAAATTATTTTGGGATTAATTGTAATAGGTGGCCTGTCTATTATATTTACTTTTGAAAGCCAATATAAATTAGGTATCATTTACGCGTTAACTTCCTCTTTTCTTGGATCTTTATTTGCAGTATTAAATGGTCTTTTTATCAAAAGATATAACGCGAATTCGATCTCATTATATCAGCTTTTATTTGGAACTCTTTTTGTAACAGTCTATTTGTTTTTAAATAATAGCTTTTCAATTTCCTTTTTTAGTTTACAAAAATTAGATTGGATTTACCTGTTTATCTTAAGCAGTATTTGCACAGCTTACGCATTTATTGCATCTGTGAAAGTAATGAAATATTTATCTCCGTATACTGTAATGCTTACCATAAATTTAGAACCTGTTTATGCCATTATTTTAGCGCTTTTGATCTTTGGGGATAAAGAAAAAATGAATCCAGAGTTTTACTTAGGTGCCGGTATTGTGTTAGGAGTGGTTTTAATAAACGGTATTATCAAAAATAAATCAATACTTAAGCAGAAGTTTTTAAGTAGCATAAAAAAATAAATCAACTTGCTATAAAAAGTAAATTTTATAGTATGTTTGTTAATCCAAACAACTAAATCAAAATAACTATAAAATGGAATATTTAGATTTTGAATTGCCTATCAAAGACCTTTTAGATCAACTTCAAAAGTGTCAAATTATTGGCAAAGAAAGTGATGTAGATGTTACAGCAACTTGCAAAAAAATTGAAAAAAAATTAACAGATGCTAGAAAAGATATTTACAAAAATTTAACTCCTTGGCAAAGGGTTCAGTTATCCAGGCATCCAAATAGGCCATATACTTTAGATTATATCAAAGCCCTTTGTGGAGATACTTTTATGGAACTTCATGGAGACAGAAATGTTAAAGATGATAAAGCTATGATTGGTGGTTTAGGTAAAATTGGAGATCAATCTTTTATGTTTATTGGTCAACAAAAAGGATACAATACCAAAACCCGTCAGTACAGAAATTTTGGGATGGCAAACCCTGAAGGTTATAGAAAAGCGCTGCGTTTAATGAAAATGGCAGAAAAATTTAGGATTCCTGTGGTTACATTATTAGATACTCCCGGTGCATATCCTGGATTAGAAGCTGAGGAACGTGGACAGGGAGAAGCGATTGCCAGAAATATTTTGGAAATGACACGTTTAAAGACACCAATTATTACAATTGTTATTGGTGAAGGTGCTTCTGGAGGTGCAGTAGGAATCGGCGTAGGAGATAGAGTGTACATGATGGAAAATACTTGGTACACCGTTATATCTCCCGAATCCTGTTCTTCAATTTTATGGAGAAGCTGGGAGTATAAAGAACAGGCGGCTGCTGCCTTAAAGTTAACAGGTACTGATATGAAAAGGTTAAAGTTAATTGATGCCATTATTAAAGAACCGGTTGGTGGTGCACATACCGACAGAGAGGGTGCTTTTAAAGCCGTTGAAAAGCAAATATTAACCGCTTTTGATGAATTAAAAGATTTAACGGACACGAATCTAGTTATTCAAAGAATGGATAAATATTCACAAATGGGTGTTTATAAAGAGTAGGATTCCTTAAAAAAAATATAAAAAAAGCGAAATTCAAATTTGAATTTCGCTTTTTTTATGGTTAATAATTTAAGTAATTTGTTAAATTCCTAAAGAAGTTAATAGTATTTTTAATTTAGGATCAGAGGGTCTTGCAGCATTTGCATCTACAATTTTTCCTTCTGGATCAATTAAAATAAATCTTGGAATTCCGTTTATTTGATACGCTTGTTGAAAAGAATTGTCTTGTCCAGACCAGAGTTGAACTCCTGTCATCTCTCTTTTCTTGACAAAGTTTCTCCATTTTTTTTCTGCAGCTTCCCAGGAGCCACCACTTCTTCTAGATTCATCTGTAGAAATACTAACAAATTCGATATTTTTAGAGTGATATTCTTTTTCTAAAGTTTGTAAATAAGGTATTTGTTGAATACAAGGTCCACACCAAGTTGCCCAGACATCAATATAAACGTATTTACCTTTAAAAGAGTCTAAAGATTTTGTTCCTCCCTTGATGTCAACATAATTTTCAAATCTAGGAGAAGGTTTGCCTTTTCCCATAATTCTATTTGTATTATAGTTCGTATTAAAATAAGTAACTAATTGATTGTTTTGTTTAAGAATGGAGTTGTATAAAACACTGTCTAAATTACTGTAAGAGTTTAAAATACTATCATATTCAAATTTTATTTGATCCACTTTTTTCTTAAAGGCATCTTCTTCTAAATCTAAAATTATTTTAGGGTTTCCGATACGTTGGCTTTTCTCTATTTGCGCTAAAATAAAATTGCTGTTGTTAGCACCTTCACCAGAAAACTTTAAACTCTTCATAAAATTTTCTGCATTGCCGTGTAAAGTAATATTATAACCATTTTTTAAATAAATAGGCGCTCTATTATTACTAGATTGAATGGTATAAATTGCGCCAATTTCTACTTTTAAAGTATCTTTAAAAATACCAGTTGTGTTTACATTTATTTCTTTTATAACTCCTTGTTGGTTTGCAATGGTTAAGATAGAATCTTTACTATTTTCTAGCTTACCAGATAAAGTAAGGAAATTTTTTGGTTGCTCTTGGCTACAAGAGTTCATTATCAGCAGCCCAAAAAGTAGTGTGGAAATTTTTTTCATTTTAAAAATTTATAATGGTCCACAAATATAAAATAATATTTTAAAGAAAAATAGTTAAAATCACTTGCATATACAGCTATGAATTTGCATTTTTGAAATCTAATCATTCAAGTCATGAATTCTACCCATTATATAAATTCAACACCTTTAGATTTATCTAAAATTCAAGAAATAATTTCTTTGGATATAAAGTTAGCTTTGTCAGATTCTGCTATTCAAAAAATTGAAAAATGTCGCGCTTTTTTGGATGTCAAAACGAAATCGATTTCGAAGCCAATTTATGGCATTAATACAGGTTTTGGAGCTTTGTATAATGTAAAGATAGATGACAATAATTTACAGAAATTACAAGAAAATTTAGTGATGAGCCATGCTTGTGGGACTGGGGATGAAGTGCCAAAGGAAATTGTAAAACTTATGATTTTATTTAAGGTACAGGCCTTAAGTTATGGACATTCAGGAGTGCAATTGGCTACTGTAAATAGATTGATAGATTTCTATAATAATGATATTATTCCTGTGATTTATACTCAGGGATCTTTGGGCGCTTCGGGAGATTTATCACCCTTAGCACATTTGTCTTTGCCTTTAATTGGATTAGGGGAAGTGTATTATAAGAAAGAGATAATTTCATCAGAAGAATTATTAAAGATATTCTCTTGGGATAAAATAAGCTTACAATCAAAAGAAGGTTTGGCTTTATTAAACGGGACACAGTTTATGTCTGCTTATGGAATTCATAGTCTGTTAAAAGCGCATAAATTATCCTATTTAGCGGATGTAATTGGAGCTATCTCTTTAGAAGGTTTTGATGGAAGAATGGAGCCGTTTAACGTTTTGATTCATTATGCAAGACCGCATAGTGGACAAATAAAAACTGCGCAAAGAATAAACGAGTTTTTGAAAGATAGTGAGTTAATCGTTCAAGAAAAACAACATGTACAAGATCCTTATTCATTTCGGTGTATGCCGCAGGTTCATGGTGCTACGAAAGATACAATTCAATTTGTAACTAAAACTTTTTTAACGGAAATTAATTCTGTTACGGACAACCCTAATATTTTTGTAGAGGAAGATGAAATTATTTCTGGCGGTAATTTCCACGGACAACCTTTAGCTTTAGGATTAGATTTTTTAGCAATTGCACTATCAGAGTTAGGCAATATATCAGAAAGAAGAACCTATCAATTGGTTTCTGGTCACCGACATTTGCCACCTTTTTTAGTTTCAAATCCAGGATTAAATTCAGGTTTTATGATTCCACAATATACCGCAGCAAGTATTGTTAGTCAGAATAAACAGTATTCAACACCCGCCAGTGTAGATTCAATTGAGTCTAGTAATGGGCAAGAGGATCATGTTTCTATGGGTGCAAATGCGGCAACCAAATGTAAAAAAATTGTGGATAACTTACAGACTATTTTTGCCATTGAATTGTTTACAGCATCACAAGCTTTGAGTTTTGGAAACGGAAAAAGTTCGCCATTTTTAGAGAGTATCATTCAAATGTTTAGGCAAGAAGTAACGATTGTCGCCGAAGATAGAGTTTTACATTATGATATTGTAAATGCTTCTGAATTTATATCTTCTCTAGATGTTGATAGTGCAGAATTATTTGCTTAGTTTCGATAACTACCATTGCATAATTCATTAGCTTTTTTCTCTTAGAATAAAAAAAAACAGATATAATATGTGCGAGATTTTTTTGGCATAGAAACCCCAACGTGAATTAATTATGCTTCCTTTAGGTTTTATATTCACATGGTTACTTATTTTTTGATAGTTTAGGTTCGGTAAATAGAGAAAATGATGACCGAGTTTTAAAGATTAAGTATGTTTTTAAGATTGATTTCACCTCGATCTTTGCTACCTAATATTTGATTATTTATAGTTTTAAGAGCGTATGAACTAAATTTTACTTTGGATTAGCATTTTGATAATCTGTAAACCATTCAAGAAAGAGTTCCTTTCTTCTGCTAGAAATAGGGATAGTGATGTCTTCTGAAAGTTGGACTAAATTCACATTTGAGTATGAAGTTATATGCCCAGTATAAAATATATGAGACCTGTGATAGCGATAAAATCTTTTAGAATCTAATAACTTTTCTAATGCTATCAAGATCTTTGAAACTAGATTTTTTATTACATTCTTTAACTATATATAGCTATAGTTTCTAGCACCTTTAGTAGGAATAACATCATTAAAACTAATCTTAAATGATTGTATTGGGTTTTTAAAATTAGTTTATGTTACTTAATGCTTTATGTATTAAAAACGGTGAACTAATAAAAATAGAATTCTATTTTTGAAAATAATATTTCAGTTGGTTGCTATCATTTTCGGCCTTGGTTTTTAATCAGGCACGAACGATAATAAGAGTATGTAATAGTATACTTGGTTAGTGAATTTATTTTTTTTTTAAGTTTTAGGATAATTAGTAAAAAAAATCTTTTCTAATAAATAAAAATCCCAAACTTTCGTTTGGGATTTTATTTTTTTAAGATTCTGTTTCTGTCCTCGTTTCAGGTTTCTTTTTACCTTTTTTAATTTTGATGGTGAGTTCTTTTTTGTCGTCATCAAAATCCATATTAATGGTATCTCCTTCGGATAATTTGGAATTTACAATTTCTTCGGCTAAAGCATCTTCAATATATTTTTGAATGGCTCTTTTAAGTGGTCTTGCACCATACTTTTTATCAAAACCTTTGTCTGCTATATGATCTTTTGCTGTGTCGCTTAAGTTTAAAGTATACCCTAAATCAGAGATTCTATGCAGCAGTTTACCTAACTCAATATCTATAATAGAATGAATATCTTTTCTTTCTAAATTATTAAATACAATTACATCATCTATTCTGTTTAAAAATTCGGGTGCAAAAGTTTTCTTTAAAGCGCTTTCAAGAACAGACTTTGCATGTGCATCTGCTTGTTCTTTTTTAGAGGAAGTTCCAAATCCAACACCGCCACCAAAGTCTTTTAACTGGCGAGCACCAATATTAGAAGTCATAATAATTATGGTATTTCTAAAGTCAATTTTACGTCCAAGACTATCTGTAATATGTCCGTCATCCAAAATTTGGAGTAACATATTAAATACATCTGGATGTGCCTTTTCAATTTCATCTAATAAAATAACCGAATACGGTTTTCTTCTCACTTTCTCTGTCAACTGGCCACCCTCCTCGTAACCCACATATCCCGGAGGTGCACCAATTAAACGGGAAATGGCAAATTTCTCCATGTATTCACTCATATCAATTCTAATTAAAGAATCTTCAGAGTCGAATAATTCACGTGCTAAAACTTTCGCTAATTGTGTTTTCCCAACCCCTGTCTGACCTAAGAAAATAAAAGAGCCAATGGGTTTGTTTGGATCTTTTAGTCCAACTCTATTTCTTTGAATTGCTTTTACCACTTTGGTAACCGCCTCATTTTGCCCAATAATTTTTCCTTTAATCAATGCAGGCAATTCATGCAGTCTATGCGTTTCTGCTTCTGCAACTCTGTTTACAGGAATCCCTGTCATCATAGAAACAACTTCTGCTACATTGTCTTCTGAAACTATTTCTCTATTTAATTTAGAATCATCTTCCCATTGTTTTTGAGCAGAATTTAAAGCCGCTTCAATGTTCTTTTCATCATCTCTTAATTTGGCAGCTTCTTCATATTTCTGACCATTCACTGCTTTTGTTTTGCGACTTCTAATCGTTTCTAATTGTGATTCTAAGTCTAAAACTTGCTGAGGAACGACAATATTGGTTATATGAATTCTAGAACCAGCCTCATCTAAAGCATCAATTGCTTTGTCTGGTAGATACCTATCGGTCATATATCTACTTGTTAATTTTACACAAGCATTAATGGCAGCATCGGTGTAGTTCACGTGATGATGTTCTTCGTATTTACTCTTAATATTTTGTAAAATCTGAATGGTTTCTTCTACGGATGTAGGATCTACAATTACCTTTTGAAAACGACGTTCTAATGCACCGTCCTTTTCAATATTTGTTCTAAACTCATCCAAGGTAGTGGCTCCAATACATTGGATTTCACCTCGAGCTAAAGCAGGTTTTAACATGTTTGATGCGTCTAAAGAACCCGTTGCACCGCCTGCACCCACGATCGTGTGAATTTCGTCAATGAACAAAATGATATCTTCATTTTTTTCAAGTTCATTCATTAAGGCTTTCATGCGTTCTTCAAACTGACCTCTATATTTTGTTCCGGCAACTAAACTTGCTAAATCTAGAGAAACAACACGTTTATCAAATAAAATTCTAGAAACTTTACGTTCTATTATCCTCAAAGCTAAGCCCTCTGCAATGGCAGATTTACCCACTCCAGGTTCACCAATTAACATGGGATTGTTTTTCTTTCTTCTACTTAAAATTTGCGAAACACGCTCAATTTCTTTCTGTCTGCCAACAACGGGATCTAGTTTTCCTTTCTCTGCTAAATCCGTTAAATCTCTACCAAAATTATCTAAAACAGGTGTTTTTGATTTCCTGGTAGTTTTACTTTTTTGAGATTGATCAAAAGGGTTTGATTTTTCGGATGGATATTCATCATCAGAGGGCGTTTCTGCAATTGGGTTTGATGGTAAATCTACTTCTGCATCCTCATCTACATGCAACTGTTTGTATAGTATTTTGGCATCATCATAATTTACATGATACTTTTGAATCAACTTTGTCGTTGGGTCATTTTCATTTCTTAATATACACAGCAGTAGATGTGCCGTATCTATCGATTCACTTTGGTATAATTTAGCTTCTAGAAAAGTAGTTTTTAAAGCCTTTTCTGCTTGCCTCGTTAATCGCAAACTTGGTTTATCTGTATTTTCTGTAAATGTTGGGTTTGATGGGTTTAATTGTTCCAATTTTTTGCGCAATAAAATTAAATCAACATCAAATGTTGTTAATATTTCTATTGCTTTTCCTTCTCCTTTTCTTATTAAACCTAATAATAGATGCTCTGTTCCAATAAATTCGTGGCCTAATCTTAAAGCCTCTTCTTTACTGAAAGTGATTACATCTCTAACTTTTGGTGAAAAATTATCGTCCATATTTATTTCTCTCTATAATTGTGATCTGTTGTAAATTTAGTCCTTTTTTATTTTAATAATCACAAAAAAGGTGCCAATGGTAAATTACTGACAAACTTGCTGCCATAGCAAGGTAAAAAACTCTTGTAAATCAAGCAAATAAAATACTGTTAAAAATTATTTAAAAATGTTCATAACTCTACTTAATAACAGCTGGTAAAACCTTTGTAAAAAGAGGGATAAGTTGTATCTTGCCTTGTTTTAAAAAAAATGAAGAAATTTTAATCAATATATATATATGGCAGACGGAGAAAAGTTAATTCCGATTAACATTGAAGATCAGATGAAAGCTGCATACATCGACTACTCGATGTCAGTGATTGTTTCAAGAGCATTACCAGATGTAAGAGATGGTTTGAAGCCGGTTCATAGAAGGGTTTTGTTTGGGATGCACGAGTTAGGAATTAAAGCAACTGGGTCGTATAAAAAGTCAGCAAGAATTGTTGGGGAGGTTTTAGGTAAATTTCACCCACATGGAGATACTTCTGTGTATGATTCTATGGTGCGTATGGCACAGCATTGGAGTGTGCGTTATATGATGGTGGATGGCCAAGGAAACTTTGGTTCTGTGGATGGAGATAGTCCGGCAGCAATGCGTTATACCGAGGTTAGAATGCAGAAAATATCAGAAGACATGTTGGCTGATATTGAAAAGGATACTGTAGATCATCGTTTAAATTTTGATGATACCTTGCAGGAACCGACAGTTTTACCAACTCGAATTCCTAATTTATTAGTAAATGGAGCTTCCGGTATCGCCGTTGGTATGGCAACAAATATGGCGCCACACAACTTAACTGAAGTAATTAATGGCACACTTGCCTATATCGATAATAGAGATATAGAAATTGATGAATTAATGCAACATATTACCGCGCCAGATTTTCCTACAGGTGGAATTATATATGGTTACGATGGTGTAAGAGATGCATTTCATACAGGTCGTGGACGTATTGTAATGCGTGCAAAAGCTGTTATTGAAGAGGTGAAAGGACGTGAATGCATAATTGTTACAGAGATTCCTTACCAAGTGAACAAGGCAGAAATGATTAAAAAAACTGCTGAGCTTGTTAATGACAAGAAAATTGAAGGTATTTCTAATATTAGAGATGAATCGGATAGAAATGGAATGCGTATTGTATATATCTTAAAACGTGATGCAATTCCGAATATCGTTTTAAATAAATTATTTAAATACACCCAATTACAAACGTCTTTTAGTGTAAATAATATTGCCTTGGTAAATGGAAGACCAGAGCAATTAAATTTAAAAGAATTAATTCATTATTTTGTTGAACATAGACACGAAGTTGTTGTTCGTAGAACTGAATTTGAATTAAAGAAAGCAGAAGCAAGAGCGCATATTTTAGAAGGATTAATTATTGCTTCTGATAATATTGATGAAGTAATTAAAATTATTAGAGCCTCTTCTAACGCAGATCAAGCAAGAGAAAGTTTAATTGCGCGTTTTGAGTTGTCAGAGATTCAAGCAAAGGCAATTGTAGAAATGCGTTTGCGCCAATTAACAGGTTTAGAACAAGATAAGCTGCGTGCAGAGTTTGATGCAATTATGTTAACAATCATCGATTTAAAAGATATTTTAGCAAACGAACCTAGACGTTATCAAATTATCACGGATGAATTAATACATATTAAAGATAAATATGGTGATGATCGTAGATCTGTTATTGAATATGCAGGTGGAGATATGCGTATTGAAGATATGATTCCTGATACAAAAGTGGTTGTAACGATTTCGAATGCAGGGTATTTAAAACGTACAAATCTCGAAGAATATAAAGTTCAGAATAGAGGGGGAAGAGGTCAGAAGGGAGCAACAACTAGAAATGAAGATTTTCTAGAGCATTTATTTGTTGGTACAAACCATCAATATATGATGTTCTTTACACAAAAAGGAAAAGTATTCTGGATGCGTGTATATGAAATTCCTGAAGGTGGAAAGAACACCAAAGGTAGAGCGATGCAAAATTTGATAAATATTGAACAAGATGATAAAGTAAAGGCATTCTTAGTAACACAAGATTTAAAAGACGAAGCGTATATTAATAGTCATTTTGTAATTATGGCAACTAAAAAAGGTCAAGTTAAAAAGACTTCTTTAGAGCAATATTCTCGTCCAAGAACGAACGGAATTAATGCAATCACTATTAAAGAAGGTGATGAGTTATTAGAAGCAAAATTAACAACCGGCGATAGTCAAGTAATGCTGGCATTAGCATCTGGTAAATCAATTCGTTTCGAAGAAGCAAAAACGCGACCAATGGGAAGAACAGCTTCTGGAGTTCGTGGAATTACTTTGCAACATGAAAATGATGAAGTAATTGGTATGGTTGCTGTAAATGACATGGAAAGTAATATACTTGTGGTGTCTGAAAAAGGATATGGAAAACGCTCTAAATTAGAAGATTATAGAATTACCAATCGAGGAGGTAAAGGTGTAAAGACGCTGAATATCTCAGAAAAAACGGGTAATTTAGTAGCCATTAAAAATGTAGATGATTCGAACGATTTAATGATCATCAACAGGTCTGGTTTAACCATTAGAATGGCTGTTGAAGATTTAAGAGTTATGGGACGTGCAACACAGGGGGTTCGTTTAATAAATATTAAAGATTCTGATAGTATCGCTGCAGTGGCAAAGGTTGCTCACGAAGAGGAGACGCAAGATGATGTTGAAGGTGATGTTGAAAATGGCACGGAAATTGAAAATGATTCAAACGAGAATGAATCAAGCGAAAATCAAGAATAACAATTAACTAAATACTCATTTAAATGAAAAAACAAATACTAGCATTTGCAATAGCTTTGATGTCTGTTGCAGGATTTGCGCAAAAAAACGAATTAAAAGCCACCGAGAAGGCTCTTAAAAAAACTGATTTCACATTAGCTTTAAGTACTATTGAGTCTTTAGATCCTATGGAAGCAACGATGGAGGCTAAATACAAAGCGAAATATTATTATTTAAAAGGACAGGTTTTAGCGGGTAAAGATAAGTACAGCGATGCAGCAGATATCTTTAATAAATTATTTGCTTACGAAAAAGAAATAGGAAAAGCGAAGTACACTAAATTAGCGCAGCCTATGTTAAATGCTCTTATTGAAAAAGTTTCTAATAAAGCTATAAAATATTACAACGAAGATAAGGATTATAAAGCGGCTGCAGAAAGTTTTTATTTAACCTATAAATTATATCCACAAGATACAATAACATTGTATAATGCTGCGGTAAGTGCTTCTTTAGCTAAAGATTATGATACTTCTTTAATGTATTATAAAGAATTAAAAGAGGTGGGCTATACGGGTGTAACCAAGCAATACCTTGCTGTAAATAAAGAATCTGGGGAAGAAGAAAATTTAGGGAATAAGACACAGAGAGATTTAATGGTGAAAGCAGGCAGTTATACCACACCCACAGATAAAAACACACCATCTAAACAAGCCGAAATTGTAAAAAGTATCGGGTATATTTATGTGAATCAAGGAAAGCCAGAATTAGCGATTGCTGCTTTAAAAGAAGCTAGAAAAGCAAGTCCAAAAGATTTAAACTTGCTTTTAAATGAAGCTCAAATGTATGTGGAGTTAAAGCAAATGGATAAATTTGGTGAGTTAATGAAAGAGGCCGTTAAGTTAGACCCAAATGACCCAAATTTATTTTTTAATTTAGGGGTGGTAAATGCGAATGAAAAGAAAAATGAAGAGGCAATTAAATATTATAAAAAAGCAATTGAATTAAAGCCCGATTATGGTGATGCTTATGTAAATATTGCTGTAACTATTTTAGCTGGAGAACAAGCAATCATTAATGAAATGAATAAAAATCTTAATGATTTTAAAAAATATGACGAGTTAGAAGTAAAGCAAAAAGATTTATACAGAGAAGCTTTACCTTATTTAGAAAAAGCAGATGAGATTAAAAGATCTTTGCTAACAGTAAGATCTCTTTTAAATCTTTACGATGTTTTAGAGATGTCTGAAAAAGCAGATGTTTTAAGACCAATTTATAAAGAATTAAGAGGCTAGTATCTAGTTAGAATAAAAGAATACAAGAATTAAAAAATCCAAAACTGTTAAGTTTTGGATTTTTTTATATTATTTTTTTGATAACTCTAAGTTGGTGTGTATGTTTTTGAATGTCCGTATTAAAAATACCACTGTGATCTAAGGTGTCAATTCTAACTTTGCCGTGGGCATGTATAATATGATAATCATTTAGAATGATGCCGACATGTATTATTTCGCCTTCTTCATTGTCAAAAAAAGCCAAATCTCCGGGTTCACTTTCTTCAATAAAACTTAAGACCTCGCCTTGTGAGGCTTGTTGTTTCGCATCTCTTAAGAGTTGGTAACCACAAAGTTTATAAACCATTTGTGTAAATCCAGAACAATCGATGCCAAAAGGTGTTTTACCTCCCCATAAAAAAGGAGCATTTAAATAGGTAAATGCTTTTTGAATGATTTCATTTTTTAGAAGTTTTCCCGTAAAAAGGGCACCATCGTATTTGTATTTAATCGTATTAATATAAAACGTATTATCAACATAAAAAGGCAATCTCGATCCTATAGGAATTGTTGTATAATCATTTGCTGAGCTGGAAATAAAATCAATAATTTCGCCAGAATAAATAGGTTCTTTTGCAGATAGTTTATGGAATACATCTTCAGCTATTTCTACGAATTGTTTGTTGTCTATATAGCCTTCGTATGCATCAAAAGCTAATTGAACCTTACTCCAATTTTTATCACTTTCAAGAATTGAAAAATGCTCACCAAATAACACCTGACTTGTCATTTCTGAGCTGTCGGAAGCCTCCGCGCGAATTGGAACAATACTAAGGTTACAAATACCGTAAATCAAACTTTATTTTTTATATTCTTTCTAAAATCATTGCACTTGCGCCACCACCACCGTTGCAAATTGCAGCAGCGCCAATTTTGGCATTATTTTGTTTTAAAATGGAGGTTAAGGCAATTACAATTCTTGCTCCAGAAACGCCTAAAGGATGTCCTAAAGAAACAGCGCCTCCATTTACATTTACATTCTTATCACGAAGGTTTAATATTTTCATATTTGCCAAACCAACAATAGAAAATGCTTCGTTTAATTCAAAATAATCAACAGCATCCAAAGAGATATTTGCTTTGGCTAATGCTTTTGGTAGTGCTTTTGCAGGCGCAGTTGTAAACCATTTTGGTTCGTGTGCAGCATCCGCATAACTCTTTATTTTTGCAAGAGGAATTATATTTAACTCTTTGGCTTTTTCAGCAGACATCAAAACTAAAGCGGCACCACCGTCATTTATAGTCGATGCGTTCGCAGCGGTTACCGTTCCGTCTTTTGTAAAAGCAGCCCTTAAAGCTGGAATTTTCTCCATTTTTACATTCTTGTATTCCTCATCTTCAGAAAAAATAACGGGTTCTCCTCTTCTTTGGGGAATTGAAACAGGGACAATTTCGTCATCAAATTTACCTTCGCTCCAAGCTTTTGCCGAACGTTTGTACGATTGGATCGCAAATGCATCTTGATCTTCTCTCGAAAACTCATATTTAGCAGCACATTCATCAGCACAAACACCCATGGCAACTTTGCCATATGCATCTACTAAGCCATCTTTTTGCATGCCATCTTCTAGGGTGATGGGTCCAAATTTACTGCCATTTCGCGCATGTTGATAATGAGGAATTGAGCTCATGTTTTCCATTCCACCAGCAACAACAACATCAGTATCTCCTAAAGCAATTGTTTGGGCCGCCAACATAATAGCTTTCATGCCAGAAGCACAAACTTTATTTACAGTGGTGCATGGAACGGAGTCAGGGATTCCAGCATGTATAGCTGCTTGTCTTGCAGGCGCTTGACCTAAACCAGCAGAAACTACATTCCCCATAAAAACTTCGTCGACCAAATTAGCGTCTAAGTTTATTTTTTCTAGGGCTCCTTTTATGGCGATTGCACCTAATTTAGGCGCAGGAATGGAAGACAAACTTCCCATGAAACTTCCTATTGGTGTTCTAGCAACGGATACAATTACAACATCTTTCATACTCTAAAGTTTATCGTTTTTATTCGAAAATTATACTGCTAAAATAGCCAAATAAAATCAAAAATAAATCTTAATGGATATGTAATTTTTAAGCTTCACAATTTAATGGTAAGTTTGTTATAACAAGAGAAATAACGATGAGTGAAATAGTAAATAAAATCTACAGAAATAATACCATTATTTATAAGGTATTTTTATTTTTAATTGCCACTATTGCCATTGTATATTTATTTCCAAAAGGAGGGCAGTTTAAGTACGATTTTAATAATGGTCAACTTTGGAAATATGATAATTTATATGCACCTTTTGATTTTGCAATTCAGAAAACAGCGGAGGAAATTACGATTGAAAAAAAGAAAATTAATGGCAATGCAAAACTATATTTTAAATATGACACGGATATAGTTGCTGATGTAAATCTAAATTTTAAAAATAGAATAGCGCAACTAAATTTCAGTGATTCTTTAACGGTTGATGAAATTAATCAATTAAAGAAAATAGGAGAGAACGTTATTCGAAAGGTTTATGCTCGTGGATTTTTAGAGGTGGTAAGTGAGGGGCGAGTAGCTTCCCAAGATCAAATAATTGCACTTAAAAAAGAGAATGCAGTGCAAGATGTTTTATTTAAAAACTTGCTCGTCTCTAAAGATGTTTTAGAAATTATTAATACTAATTTGGGTAGTGAGCCTTTTGTTTACGGTCAAAAATTAGTTTTAAATGTATTGGCAGGGGTTGTAAAACCTAATGTTTCTTATGATCAGGATTTAACAGATAGAATAATTGAGAATGAGATTAGTAATATTTCTTATACCAAAGGAAAAGTTGCTTCCGATGAACTTATTATTTTAAAAGGTGATATTGTCTCGGGTAGAAAGTTGGCGATTTTAAACTCTTTAAAAAGCGAATTTGAGGCTAAAGTTTGGACAGATTCTAATTATAATTGGATTATTTTTGGATACACCATTTTGGTTTCTCTAGCGTTGTTAATGTTGTTATTGTTTTTGTATAAAAATCGGATTGACATTTTTAATAATAATACCAAGGTAACCTTCATCTTTTTTAATGTATTTGCCATGATTTTTATTCAAACATTGGTTGTAAAATACAATTCAGATTATTTGTATGTGGTTCCTTTAAGTATTCTTCCAATCGTCTTAAAAGCTTTCTTCGATGCTAGGTTAGGTTTGTTTACCCATGTTTTAACCGTGTTGCTTTTAGGCTATATTGTGCCGAATAGCTTCGAGTTTATTTACTTGCATATTATTGCTGGTATTGTAACCATATTAACAGTTTCGGAACTGTATAAACGAGCAAATTTATTTATTTCGGTGGCACAGATTACTTTAATTTATATGATTACCTACTTTGCCTTTTCTATTATAAAAGAAGGAAATGCTTCACAAATAAATTGGGAGTATTTTGTGCTTTTTGCAATTAATGGATTGCTATCATTCTTATCTTTAATATTAATTTATATTTATGAGAAAGTCTTTGGTTTGGTTTCTGACGTTACGTTGTTGGAACTTTCAAATACAAATACAAAGCTTCTAAGAGAGTTAAATGAAAAAGCACCAGGAACCTTTCAGCATTCCATGCAAGTGGCTAATTTAGCAGAAGCGGCAGCCAATGAAATAGGTGCAAATTCGATGCTGGTGAGAACTGGAGCTTTGTATCATGATATTGGAAAGATGTTAAACCCAATGTATTTTATAGAGAATCAATCCACCGAGGTGAACCCACATAATGATTTATCTCCAAGAGATAGCACCAAAATTATTACAGACCATGTAATAAAAGGAGTGGAATTGGCAAAAAAACATAATTTGCCAGATAGAATTATCGATTTTATAAGAACACATCATGGAACAAGTTCTACGTATTATTTTTATAAGAAAGAGCAAGAATTAAATCCGGATACAAAAATAGATATTAAAGGGTTTCAATACCAAGGACCTATTCCGTTCTCGAAAGAAACAGCAATTCTAATGATGTGTGATGCTTCAGAAGCTGCTTCAAAAAGTTTAAAAAATCCTACAGCGCAGTCTGTGAGTGCTTTAATTGATAGAATTGTAGCAAAGCAAATGGCAGATGATCAGTTTTTAAATTCGAATATTACGTTTAGAGAAATTACAGTAATTAAAAAAGTGATTAAGAAAAAGTTGATGAATATTTATCATTTAAGAGTAGAGTATCCAGAATAAAAAAAAGTGCAATAAAAAGATAGATAAATCTTGCTATTTTGTAAATGTAGTTATACATTTGCACTCGCAATTTTTAACTCAAGCGTCAAGTTTGAAGCCGAAAGGAGAGATGGCAGAGTGGTAATGCAGCAGATTGCTAATCTGTCGACCTTAGGGTCGCCAGGGTTCGAGTCCCTGTCTCTCCGCTAAAATATTGCTTCGGGGTGTAGCGTAGCCCGGTCATCGCGCCTCGTTTGGGACGAGGAGGTCGCAGGTTCGAATCCTGCCACCCCGACACAGTTGTACGTAGCAACTTTAAAACTACGGGCTCTTAGCTCAGCTGGATAGAGCACCTCCCTTCTAAGGAGGCGGTCGCAGGTTCGAATCCTGCAGGGCTCACTTAAAGCTTCACAGAAATGTGAAGCTTTTTTGTTTTTACTTGATTTTGCCATTAATATTGCTTGGACCGTATGATGTTAAAGTCATTTAAAAACAACATAAAATTATTGATAATGCCGTTTTTATGAGAGCTCTATTGATTTTATAGTGAGAGTTGTACTTCATTAATCTATTTTAAAAAAAGTTATGTCTACAAATAATATAAATTTAAGTATGAAAAAAAATAACGACCAAAAAGAGTACGTTTTCGCAGTTGCAGCAATATTTTTTGCAGTTCTATTTTTAGTCACATTATTTTATGTCAAATATTCGAATGTAAAAAACACGAGAGACTCAAAACAAAAACAGCAAGAGGTAATTAGCTTTGTTGTTCATAAAGGTTAATTAAGCAAAGTTTTAGTAAAAGGTTTTTTCAGAGATATTAGTAATGATTGAGGTGTTTAGCTGCGTAAAAGTTTCAGTTCAAAAGCCTTTGTAAATACTTTTTATAAATGCAAGAAAAATAATTTAAATCAGACCTATTAGGAAGGTTAGAGTTTAGAAAACTATTACAAAAGCTTCACAGAAATGTGAGGCTTTTTTGTTTTCTATACTTTCCTTATGTTACTTCACATCATTATCAATATTTCTTAATTTTCATTTTTAGCCAATACAATAGGCACACAAAAAGGTATCAATTTTTGATGCGAGGTATCAATTAATTTAAAACAAAACATAACTATGAATAATCATAAAATACGTGTGTTATTCGTAATAGCACATAACAGAATCAAAAAGAATAATAAAGCACCTATATACTGCAGGGTCACTTATAATAAATGCAGAAAGCAGTTTGCTACAGGTGTATTTGTGAAACCAGAACATTGGGATAATATAAGACAGAAAGTATGGCCTAAAATCATGGTAAATAGCCTCTTAAATAATAGTTTAAGCCTCATTAGTCATCAGATTAATGAGGCTTTTTTAGTGCTTCAAATCCTGCCAAATGATTTTGATGTAGATGATATTTATCGAAAGTACAAAGGGGAAGATTCTAAAGAAGAAATTACCATTTTAGGCGCTTATGATTTACATAATAGTAAGACTGAAAAACTAATTGGAATTGATTTTAATAAATTATCTTGGAGCAGATATTTGGAGAGTAGAAGGAAAGTAGCATTGTTTATTACTAAATTCTATAAAAGAAAAGATGTTAGGCTGAAAGACTTGGACTTAAAGTTTATTCAGGATTTAGAATACTTCTTTAAAACAGTACTAAAGCTAAAACAAGCAACGGTGTATAGAAGCATTCAGAGAGTAAAGAAAATTATTCAGTTTGCCATATCAGAGAACTACCTTCAGAAAGATCCTTTCCATTTGTATAAGAATAAGAAGTATAAGACTGTAATTGTGTATTTAACGGATGAAGAGTTGAAACAATTGGAGAAGCATACGTTCAGTCAACCGAGATTACAACAAGTAAAGGACTTATTTATATTCTGCTGTTACACAGGGTTAGCTTATGCTGAAATGTCAAATTTGACAACTAAAAACATAGAAATTGGTTTTGATGGAAAAGAATGGATCCAGATGATTCGTAAGAAAACAAATCGGAAGATATCAATTCCTCTTTTACCAAAAGCTAAAGATATCTTAGATAAATATAATGATGTGTTACCTGTTATTAGTAATCAGAAGTTTAATTCTTATTTAAAGGAGATTTCAGAATTGCTAGGTATTGATAAGAAATTAACCCACCATATTGCTAGAAAAACTTTTGCAACAACCGTACTGCTTTATAACAACGTTCCAATGGAGATAGTTTCAGAGTTATTAGGGCATACTAATATGAATGTTACACAGGCTCATTATGGGAAGGTTGTACAGAAAAAAGTGAGTGAACAAATTAATATTTTAAAAAATAAGTTATGATTATGGTAAACCGTAAAATTATGAAGTGAATATATTATAATTTTATAGGTTATTGCCATTATAAGCTTATTTCCATTGGGTTTGTCACTAATTATGATTTCACATAAAAATTAGCTATATCTTAATTAAACTTTAATTATCATTAATTTCACTTAAAAAAAATATGAAAAAAATTAAAATTATTACTCTTTGTTTATGCCTTTTATTTTCATTTAAATCTCAAGCTCAAAAAAATAATGGAGTCGTTGCTGCTGTAGCTGGTTTAGCTGCAATTGGCAGCGCAATAGCTATTAATGCACAAATGAAAGAAATGGCAGAGCTGAAAGCTACAGAATGGATCCTAAATGAGCATCCAGAATTTACAAGCTTCTCGTTAAAGACTCTTGAGTTTGATGCTAAAAAAAAGAAAGATGCATCAGCGGTTTCCATTATAACTTATAAAGTACAGCTTTTTACACCTTCCAGGGATATAGAGCTAGATGGTAAGAAATATGTTTTATTTGCTTTTTTAAGTCATGGTTGGGTAAATCAGAATGGCTTAGATTTTAATAAATTCATCTGGCATCTAGTTGATGAAACAGAATGGCTTAGTATGATGACTTCCTATGTTAAGGTTTCTTCAGATGAGAAAAATATTGAAACAATAAACAAGATTCTAAAAGAAGGAGAAATTGTTAATAAAGGAGTAAAGATAAAGAGTAAGTTAGTTTTACCATTTTATAAATTAGGAGGAGATATGTATGTCGTGACAGATTATTCCGATATGATGAAATTATTATACAATGAGAACTCTTTAGGTATTTATCTTAAAAGAACAAGAAATCTAGTACAGATAGGTAGGGGGGATATTATAGAAATTCATGATTTCTTAGTACATTAAAATCACAATGAAAATTTAAGATAAATAAAAACTCCACTTCTAAAGAGAGGTGGAGAAAAATCCTGTGAAAAAAAAAGAAATTTCTTTCCATTCAAATATAGTAAAAACGGAGAATCTAAGAAACTCATATAGCAGTTTGAACTAATTACAAAAGTTTTTTTGGATCAAGTCAAAAAGTTGTGGGATTTGCTTATTAGGCAAAAATATTTGTTAACCTAAAAAGGAAGAATTCTACATTTCTTACCCCTCTAAATTGTGCTCTAAATGCTTTTATTTTGGCATTGAAAGACTCTGCTGAAGCATTTGTACTTCTGTTATCAAAGTAGTTTAGAATATTTTGATAATGAATTGACATTGTTCTGGCGATTGTTCTAAAACTTTTAAAATTAGCTTGCCTTACTTTTCATTCCATTTCGCAAGTCTTATTAGGGCTGAAGTTTTGTCTTTTGTGTTGTTGAATATCCAAGAAAGGTTTTGGCATAATTTATATGCTTTTTCTAGATCCGGATATCGTTCAAAAAGTATAACGGCTCTTTTTGATTGATTTTCAGTTCATTTATGACTTGATTTGTATAATAAATACCGGATCATTCCTAATTGTTGTGTTTATGCAAAAATTGTAATTAATCTATAAAGAAAAAAATCTACGTTTTTCACTCCTCTAAACTGTGTTCTGAAAGCTTTTATTTTGGCATTAAAAGATTC
>Ga0302131_1000550_pt1 | contig 22722 bp, 16 predicted proteins | sample CB9_20m_MG_FD_203105 | JGI IMG/M metagenome (GOLD analysis project Ga0302131, IMG submission 203105) | Marine microbial communities from Western Arctic Ocean, Canada - CB9_20m | ecosystem: Environmental > Aquatic > Marine > Oceanic | place: Canada: Western Arctic Ocean | collected 2017-09-19
GTGAAATGATCCGTAGCAGTTTCTGTCAATTAGCCTATAATCGCGCCTTTTTGCGCCTACTGGTATCTCTCATGTCCATCGAAAACCTGCGGAACATTGCAATCATTGCCCACGTTGACCACGGTAAAACAACACTGGTCGACAAACTTCTCAGCCAATCCGGCACTCTCGATCGTAAAGATGTGGGTTCCGAGCGCCTTATGGACTCCAACGATCAGGAGAAAGAGCGCGGAATTACGATTCTGGCGAAGAACACTGCGATCAACTGGAATGACTACCGCATCAATATTGTAGACACCCCAGGTCACGCCGACTTCGGTGGTGAAGTAGAGCGCGTTCTGTCTATGGTCGACTCAGTATTGCTGCTGGTTGATGCCGTAGACGGTCCAATGCCACAGACACGCTTTGTAACTTCCAAAGCATTCGAGCAGGGCTTGCGCCCGATCGTTGTTATCAACAAGGTTGACCGTCCCGGCGCTCGTCCAGACTGGGTTATGGATCAGGTCTTTGACCTCTTCGACAACCTCGGCGCCACTGATGAGCAGCTCGACTTCCCAGTTATCTATGCTTCGGCATTGAACGGTATTGCCGGTCTCGATGTGGACGACATGGCAGAAGACATGACCCCGCTCTACGAAATGATCGTCAAGGACGTACCTGCACCTAAGGTAGACGTTGACGGCCCATTCCAGATGCAGATATCAGCACTGGCCTATGACAGCTATGTTGGCGTTATCGGTGTTGGTCGAATTACTCGTGGCAAACTCAAGCCAGGACAGCAGGTTATTGTTAAGTCTGCCGACGGCAAAGAGCGTAAAGGTAAGGTCCTCAATGTTAAAGGTTACCTCGGACTCGAGCAGATCGAGACCGAATTGGCCGGCGCTGGCGATATCGTCTGCATCAATGGTATTGATGGTTTGAGCATCTCCGACACTCTCTGCGATCCAGAGAATATTGAAGCGTTGCCACCATTGAGCGTTGATGAGCCCACTGTGAGCATGACCTTTATTGTTAACGATTCACCTTTTGCCGGACTCGAAGGCAAGTATGTGACCACGCGAAATATTAAAGACCGTCTCGCACAAGAACTGATTCACAACGTGGCACTGCGCGTTTCTCCTGGCGACACCCCAGACAAGTTTATTGTCTCTGGTCGCGGCGAGCTTCACCTGTCGGTACTGATTGAAACCATGCGTCGCGAAGGCTTCGAGATGGGCGTATCGCGCCCGGAAGTGGTACAGCGAATTGTCGACGGCAAGGTTCACGAGCCATTTGAGCAGGTTGTAATCGACGTTGAAGAACAGCACCAGGGTTCAGTAATGGAAGAACTCGGTATGCGTAAAGCCGAACTGACCAATATGGAACCTGACGGCAAAGGCCGTGTGCGACTGGAGTTTTCTATGCCGTCTCGCGGACTGATTGGCTTCCGTGGCGCCTTCCTGACCCTGACTTCAGGCTCAGGCATTATGACCAGCATCTTTGATCACTACGGCCCAGCAAAAGAGGGCGAAGCCCACTCGCGCAAAAACGGCGCACTGATCAGTATGGTCAAGGGTAAAACTGCTGCCTATGCACTATTCAACATTCAGGCTCGCGGTCGTCTATTCTTAGGCCATGCGATTGATATTTACGAAGGTCAGATAGTCGGCATTCACTCTCGCGGCAATGATTTGGTCGTCAACCCGATTAAAGGCAAGCAGCTGACTAACGTTCGCGCCTCGGGAACAGACGAAGCACTGACACTAGTGCCACCGATCAAGCACACGCTAGAGCAAGCACTGGAGTTTATTGAAGACGACGAGCTGGTAGAAGTCACTCCAGTGAGCATTCGTCTGCGCAAGAAGCGACTGACTGAAAATGAACGCAAGCGTGGACCTAAGTAATCACAAGCGCTGAGTAATCTGTTTGAAATTGGCGGGCCAGGATGGCCCGCCAATTTGATGCTACATTTACTACCAATGGATGGTGGGAAGCTTATGAAGGAACTCGACAGCACAGACTCTATACCTAGGGGATTTCTCTCCTTCTCCCTGGTCAGCCAGGAAATTATCTCAGTACTCTTTGCCTTCTACTCCTACTATCAAGGAGACATGGACCTGGCTACATTTTATCTGGCCATGGCGGCGCTATTATTAGTCGGTCTCGGGATTCACTCGATCTTTGATCGCCCCCGCACCGCGCGCCTAGTTCTGGCCATGGTTTTAATCGGCGGCTACTTTTACCTGCTGTCTGGAGCATCCGACGGCTCTTCATTACTCTGGTGTCTGACCATTATCCCGGTATTGGTTGGCTGCTTCGGTTACCGCCACAGCGTTTTTATACTCGGCGCCGTGCTCGTCGGATCCGCATGGCTGTTTTACGGGCCACCGATATTTATCCTGATGCCCGCGTACAGTGACGTGACCCTAGTGCGCTTTTTGTCCTCCTTTGCGGTGCTATCGGTATTTGCCATCGCCATGGACAACTCACATTCCCGCAGCCTCAATCGCTATAAAGACCTGTCCCGTCGCGTCGATCAAATTGCCCATCAGGATCAGCTCACCAAGCTGCCCAATCGTCACGATATGGAACAGCGACTGGAGAAGAAGTATCAACAGTACCGCCTTGTAAATCAGCCTTTCTCGATACTGCTGGCCGATCTCGATAACTTTAAATTTATCAATGATCGCTACGGCCACGATGTCGGCGACGAAGTGCTCCATGCTATCGGCGCCCTGCTCAGCGAACCGCTGCGAGGTGAAGACGTGGTAGCGCGTTGGGGTGGCAATGAATTTATGGTGTTGCTGCCAACAGCCAATTCAGAAGCGGCCGTGAATATCGCCGAACGGCTGCGAGCTCAGGCCGGCAAACTGGCCATGGACGCCCAGGGCGACCAATTGCGAATTTCTCTCAGTGTAGGTGTTGCATCAATTGATAAGTGCACTGGCATCGACGACCTGATATCCACCGCAGAAAACGGCCTCTATCAGGCAAAACATATGGGTCGCGATATGGTGATTGTGGGCTAGATTTACGCTGCGTCTTAGTCCTTACCGTAACGGAAGCAGTCTCTAGTGTGATCATTCACCACCCCCACCGCCTGCAAAAAGGCATAACAGATGGTTGTGCCAAAGAACTTAAAGCCGCGCTTTTTCATCTCTTTGCTGATCCTGTCAGACAGCTCAGTGGATGCTGGGATCTCGCCTAGAGATGTCCAGTGATTAACGATTGGAATGTTATCCACAAAGCCCCAGAGATAATTGCTAAAACTCCCATATTCATTCTGTAGATCAATAAAGTGCTGTGCATTTGTAATGGTACTGGCAACCTTGAGTCGGTTGCGAACAATGCCCGGGTCTTGCAACAGTCGCTCTACATCAGAGTCATCAAATGCCGCGACTCTCTGCACATCAAAATGGGCAAATGCCTTGCGATAGGTTTCCCGCTTGCGCAAAACCGTTATCCAAGAGAGTCCAGCTTGGGCACCCTCGAGCACCACAAACTCAAACAGGGTCTGGTCATCGCGGCAGGGCACTCCCCATTCGCGGTCATGATACTGCTGATAGAGCGGATCATCGCCGCACCAGGTACAGCGAATATTCTCAGTCATTTTTATGTCCTCAAGGCATTCTTCTAGTCGGCCGTATATCGGCAAGCGGATATTTATCCTGCCGATAATCGACTATGCTAAGCATCAGGTTAAATGAAACTCCTGACGAGGTGATATTAGTTCAATGATCAAACGCTTTCCGGATATTAGGCCTTATAAAACACAATTTATAGCAGTCACACCACCTCATCAACTCTATGTAGAAGAGTCAGGCAATCCCGATGGTATTCCGGTGCTGTTTATTCACGGTGGCCCCGGCGGCGGCACCTCTGTAACCGATCGCTGCTTCTTTGATCCGGAAAAATACCGCATTATATTGTTTGACCAGCGCGGTGCCGGTCGCTCTACACCCCATGCATTGCTCGACAACAACAATACTGCAGCACTGATCGAGGATATTGAAACCATTCGCGCGACGTTGGATGTGGAGCACTGGGTTGTCTTCGGTGGCTCTTGGGGTTCCACCCTCGGATTGCTCTATGCACAGCAGTACCCGCAACTGGTCATGGGATTGATTCTGCGCGGAATCTTTCTATGTCGCGATGAAGATATCAACTGGTTCTATCAGGATGGTGCCGGACGGATCTTCCCCGAGTACTGGCAGCAATACACACAGGTGATACCAGAGAGTGAGCGCGGCGATATGGTCGCAGCCTTTTACCGTCGTCTCACTGGCGACAATGACTTTAAGCGCATGGCCGCGGCTAAGGCCTGGTCCATCTGGGAGGGACGCTGTGCCACGCTGCACAGTAACAATGAAGTGGTCGATCGCTTTGCCAACCCCCATATGGCTATCGCCATGGCGCGCATTGAAGCCCACTACTTTATCAACAAGGCCTTTATAGAGCCCAATCAAATTATCAACAACGCCCATCTGCTCAAGGATATTCCAGGCACCATTGTTCACGGTCGCTACGATATGATCTGCCCTGTTAATCAAGCCGTTGCACTCAGTGAAGCTTGGCCCAGCGCAAAGTTGGACATTATTGGCGATGCTGGCCACTCCTCTTCCGAGCGCGGCACCACCGACGCTCTAGTGCGCGCAACTAACAGGCTCGCCTATCACCTCGAAACTAAGGCTTAGGGTTCACCATGATTGGATTAATTCAGCGTGTCAGTCACGCCAGTGTGCGCGTTGACAACCAAGTCTGTGGCGAAATCGACAAGGGTATTTTATTGCTCCTGGCGGTAGAGCCTCAGGATCAGGAAAGCCACGCCGAACGCCTGCTCGAGAAGGTGCTTAACTATCGGGTGTTTTCAGATTCGGAGGGCAAGATGAACCTCTCGCTGCGGGATATTCAGGGGGGCTTACTGGTGGTCTCGCAATTTACTCTGGCGGCGAATACCAAAAAGGGTCTGCGCCCGAGCTTCACCTCGGCGGCAGCCCCGGCTCATGCCGAGGCGCTCTACAACCTCTTTGCCTCTAGTGCCAAAGCAATTCACGACAAAACTCAATACGGTATTTTTGGCGCCGATATGCAGGTCTCTCTGTGTAACGATGGCCCTGTAACCTTTTCACTGCAGGTTTAACCGGCAGTCAATACACTACTGACTTGCCCTTTGATTTTCCTTTTGGCTTTCCTTTTGGCTTTCCTTTTGGCTTTCCTTTAGCGCCTCCACAAGGCGCAGATGAAAACCCTCAAAACCCCCATTGCTCATTACCACCACATGGGATTTTTTGGCGCTTCCGTGAATCTGCTCTAAGGTGCTGACCAACAGCTGATCAATTTCGTCACAAACCATGGCAGGCACAGTGCATGAAGATGCCACCGCTTGCAGATCCCAGTTAACCGCTGGCCCTTTGTACCAAAGCGCAGAATCCGCCGCGGCCACAGCATCACTTAAAGCGGCCTTATGCATACCCAGCTTCATGGTCGCCGAGCGCGGCTCAACAATCGCAATCACCTGCTCAGTGCCCACTTTTGCCCGCAGTCCTTGGACAGTGCTGATAATCGCGGTGGGATGATGGGCAAAATCGTCATAGACAGTGACTCGATCATCCTCGTAGATCACCTCCATACGCCGTTTAACGCCGACAAACTGACTCAGCGCCTCACAGGCGGTCTCCAGACTAACGCCCACTGTGGAGGCTGCCATCACCGCTGCAATAGCGTTGAGCACATTGTGCCGACCACTGTGCTGCCAACTGATCGTTGCCGACTGATCATTCTGATCAATAATTTCAAACTGCGAACCATCGTCGGCCAATAATTTATAGCGCCAGCCTTTAAAGCCTGACCCAGCTGCGTCAAAAGTCTGTATCTGACTCCAGCAGCCCTGATCAACCACCTGTTGCAAGCTGCTGTCATCATGGGGATAGATAAGATGGCCAGTGCTGGGCAAGGTGCGCACCAGATGATGGAACTGACGCTGAATCGCCGCCAAGTCATCAAAGATATCCCCGTGATCAAACTCGAGGTTATTCATCACTAGGCTGTTGCTGTGGTAGTGGACAAACTTCGAGCGCTTATCGAAAAAGGCACTGTCGTACTCATCGGCTTCCACCACAAAGTAACCGCCGCTGCCTGCACTCAAACGTGCCGAGAGACCAAAATCCAGTGGCACGCCGCCGATCAAAAAGCCGGGATTCAATCCTGCCTTCTGCAAAATCACAGCGACCATACTGCTGGTAGTGGTCTTGCCGTGAGTGCCGGAAACCGAAATTACATACTGGTCTCGAAGAACATTCTCCCCCAACCATTGAGGCCCAGAAGTATAGGCAAGGCCATTGTCGAGCATATATTCGACACAGGGATTACCCCGAGACATGGCGTTACCGACAATAATCAGATCGGGCGTCGGCTGCAGCTGCTGGGGATCAAAGCCTTCGATCAACTCAATTCCCGCCAGCTCTAACTGGGTGCTCATGGGCGGATAAACATTGGCATCGCTGCCGGATACCTGATGACCAAGCTGCTTGGCCAACTGTGCTAGGCTACCCATAAAGGTGCCGCAGATACCGAGAATATGAATATGCATGAGTTTCCCTTTTCCCCTCGCCAAATATTTTTTCACTGGGGCGATTATGGCATTAGGCTAAAAAAATTCCTAAAAGTACCCGCTTTAGTCTAAAAATTAACCTATCGATCAATGAACAGCCTCTTTGAGGAGCAAACCCTTGCTGACAAATCTTCCTGCAACCCTAGCTCTCGGACTTGTTGTCACGCTTTGTGGATGCGGCGGCGGGGGCGGCGGACAAAAACCCGCGAACACAGGCATCACTATTCCCCCTCCAACAAGTAATCAGGACAACAGCAAGCCGCCCTGGAATAGCTTTGCAGATCAGATTCAAGACCCCAGCAATCTAGCCGATCTCGCCACTCAGTTTGAAACCGATGAATACGACGCCATGGGTGCCCTAGCAATGATCAACGCATCCAGTGCCTATGCTCGCGGTGCCACAGGTGCAGGAGTAGCGGTTGGCGTGATCGACTCAGGTGTCTATGAAGAGCATATTGAATTTGCTCAGGGCAGCGGCGATAAAGTCGAGTACGCAGGCAGTGACTACAGCAGCGGCAATCCAAGAAGCGACGATGCCATTGGCCACGGCACTCTGGTCGCCGGGGTTATCGCCGCCAACAGAGATCGGTCTGATCTCAGTAGCGATTACAATATGCATGGCGTGGCATTTGACGCCAGTATCTTGGCCTATGAGATACCCCTGGGCTCCGGAAGCGGCCCCTATGACCCTCTGGACGTCGAGCAGATCAATTTTTCCGATGACAACTACTTCGCCAATCGCTTCACTACCATGGCCGATCAGGTGGATATCATCAATCTGAGCTTTGGCTTTTCAGGGGTGATCACCTCTTATACAGCCGCTCAGGTTGAATCGGCATTTGGTCTCACCATTGATGCTCTGGCACAGCAAAATAAACCCCGTAGCCAGCGCTCGATCTTTGCCTTTTCTGCAGGCAATGCCTGGAATGATATAGATGATCAGGGCAATACTGTCGACGCCGATTCGCCGGAACTTCTGCCCGGGCTGCCCTACCTGTTTCCCGAATTAAAAGATCATATGCTGGCAGTGGCCGCCGTCGACGACAGCGGTGAAATTGCCTTTTACTCGAACCGCTGCGGTGTAGCTGCGGACTACTGCCTTGTCGCACCTGGCGGCGGTGACGGCAATGGCAACGGCAGTGTGGAAACCCATGAGCGAATCTGGGGGCCTACCCCACCTATATCTGAAGCCGAAGTCGGCGCTCACTATTATGGTGGTGCTATAGGCACCTCCTTTGCCGCCCCAGTGGTCAGTGGCTCTCTGGCATTGTTAAAGCAGATGTTCCCCACTGTCGGCAATCACGAGCTGGTCGCACGCCTGCTGACTACTGCCAACAAGACAGGTATCTATAGCGACAGCAGTATTTATGGCCAGGGTTTATTGGATCTAGATGCTGCTACTCGTCCTGTGGGCGCGCTGGGCGTTGCCAGCGGCAATACCTTAAATAGCGGCCTAAGTGATATAGGCGCAAGCACCATCAGCGTCTCCGGCGCGGGTCTCGGCAACAGTTTGGTCAGTGCTCTGCAAGGCCACAATATGGCGTTCTTTGATCAACAGGGGTTTCCCTTTTTACGGGACGCCAGCCAGCTAGTCCAGCAGTCTCAACCCCTATCAGCGGCCAGTCGTTTGCAACATCATGAGCAGCAACTCAGCAGCGGTGGACGCTTGCAGCTGGGTAAAAGCAGTAATCTAATTGATAATCAGGGCTCCCGTTTACAGCCCGACTACCTGGCCCTGCAGTTTGGCTCTTCACCAGGCACTCAACCAAACGACCGAACAAACGACCAAAACACTATAGATCGCTTTATGGGTATCAATGCCAACCCCGGCTGGTTTTTTGGTGTCTATGCCGATGCCTTTGTCACGCCAGACCTTAACAGTGACGACAGCAGTTTTGCAGCTCCCTGGCTGAACTTTGCCCGCAACGGTTGGAGCAGTGGTGGGTCTGTGGATTTAGGACTGGGTAAATTGCGCATCGGTATGTTTGAAGGCTCTAACGTTAACAGCTCTGCAGTCGACGACCTTTTCGCAGGCCCCAACGACCACAATAGCCATGGCAGCCTGCTGGAATACGCCCTCTGGTCGCCGACTTTTAGTCTCAATGTCCAGCGCGGCTTTATTAGCGAAGACGACAGCTTGCTTGGCGCCACATTGGGGCAAAGCCTTGGACAGCTAAAAGACAGCGCCACAGAATTTTTTGGTCTCAATGGCCATGTGCAATTCAGCGCCAAATGGCAGGGAATCTTCGCAGTGTATTCTGGCACCACCGAGAGTGGACTCACCGAAGGCGGCCTATTTAATCTGGATAAATCCCTCAACAGCAATGCCTGGACTCTGGGCCTAAATAGCTCACCAAACTGGCAGACAGATGACCGCCTAACCATTAGCCTGCACCAACCCCTGCGTATTCAGAGCGGCAAAGGCAGTCTGCAGCTGGCCACTGGCCGCACCATTGATCGCCAAGTCACCTACGAAACAGTCAGCTTCGACCTGCAGCCTCAGGGCCGCGAACAACAGCTTGAACTGCTCTATCAGTTTAAATGGGGAAAAATTAGCACAGCGATGCGCGCTGAATATCACATGCAGCCTGACCACAATCCTCTTAACCGAAGTTATGGCGTAATCGAATTTTCACTATTTAAGGCCTTCACGGACTAGTTGTCGCTTCCTGACGGCGCGGTAAACCTTTACCATAGCGCCTCCACAAAGGACTACAGGGAAGAGAGAGTTACATGGCCAAAAGAAATGCGTTTTATGCACAATCTGGAGGCGTCACTTCGGTGATTAATGCCTCTGCCGCCGGCGTTATTGAAGCCTGTCGCGCCAACAAGGACAAGATCGGCACCCTTTACGCTGGTCAAAATGGCATCCTTGGTGCACTCCACGAAAATCTTATCGACACCAGCAAAGAAACCCCCACCGCCGTGGCTTCCCTGAAGCACACCCCCGGTGGCGCTTTTGGTTCCTGTCGCTACAAAATGCGTGACCACAATGAAGACAGCTCCGAATATGAGCGCCTGGTGGAAGTCTTTAAAGCGCACAACATTGGCTACTTCTTTTACAACGGCGGCGGAGACTCAGCGGATACTTGCCTCAAGGTGTCGCAGATCGCTGCACGCATGAACTACCCCCTGCAAGCAATCCACATCCCCAAAACTATAGACAACGATCTGCCCCTCACCGACTGCTCTCCCGGGTTTGGTTCCGTGGCCAAATACGTTGCCGTCTCCACCAAAGAGGCGAGTCTCGATATCGCCTCCATGTGCGCCTCCTCAACCAAGATATTTATTCTTGAAGTCATGGGCCGTCATGCTGGTTGGATTGCTGCTTCTGGTGGCTTGGCCGCAGAAGAAGCTGGTGACCCACCGCATATTATTATATTCCCTGAAATTCCTTTTTCCCGGGACGAGTTTATTGCCAAGGTAGATGCCACTGTAAAAGACAAAGGTTACTGTGTAGTTGTCGCATCAGAGGGCGCTAAATACGCTGATGGCGCGCTCATTTCTGGGTCATTGCACAAAGATGCTTTCGGACACCAGCAGCTTGGCGGTGTCGCCCAGACATTAGCCAGCATGGTTAAAAACAGTCTCGGCCATAAATATCACTATGCCCTAGCTGATTATCTACAGCGCTCGGCACGGCACATCGCGTCGAAAACAGACGTAGAACAGGCCTATGCCGTGGGTCATGGTGCTGTTGAAAAAGCCCTCGAAGGCAAGGGCGGAATTATGGTCACTATCGAGCGTGGAACGGGCAAAAAATACAGCTGGTCACTGGGTGAAGCACCCCTCAGCAAGATCGCCAATGTAGAGAAGAAAATGCCGCGCTCGTTTATCACCAAAGATGGTTTTGGTATCACCGAAAAGGCCCGTGAGTATTTTCAGCCACTGATTCAGGGCGAGGATTATCCGCCCTATAAGAATGGCATTCCGCAGTATGCGAAGCTGAAGAATAGTCTGGTTGAGAAGAAACTCGAAGAAGGCTTTAAAGGCTAGAGCTAGAGTCTAAACTGCGCGCCGCAAGGGCTCACCCTGCACAAACGCGCGCAGATTCTCAACTGTCTGATCCACCAATCTCTGCCTTGACTGCCGTGCCACCCAAGCGCAGTGAGGAGTCACTATCAGATTGGGAATGCTCTCGTCGAGGAGCAGATTACCCTCCCGTGGCGGCTCATTGGTCAGCACGTCAATACCCGCTCCGGCAATAGCGCCTTCCACCAACGCCTGTTTAAGCGCCGCTTCATTGACCATGCCACCCCGCGCAGTATTGATCAAAATTGCCGAAGGTTTCATCAAGGCCAATTCAGTTTCACCGATCAGGTTGGTGGTTTCGGCGGTCAAAGGACAATGCAGACTGACAATATCGGCTCGACCTAAAAACGCCTTAAGGTCGACACGCTGCTGATCTGCATATTCTCGTCCCGGCAGTGCCGCATATATCACCTCGAGCCCAAAAGCCTCAGCCACTTTCGCCACGCCGCGGCCCAATTCACCGGCGCCAACTATACCCAGCACCTTGCCCTGCAACTCTTCCACAGGGAAATCCAGCAGACAAAACAGCGAACTGTTCTGCCAGGTGCCATCCACTGCTGCATGCTGATAATCAGCGAGCTTGGTGGTGAGCGCCAGAATCAGCGCCCAGACATGTTGCACCACCGAACCAGTGCCATATTTCACCGCATTGCACACAGCCACCTGATGTTTGGCGGCAGCCTGCAGGTCAACCGCATTGGTTCCGGTAGCCATAATCGAAATCATTTTTAAACGCGGTGTCTGGGACAGGCTCAAAGCATTGATCTGCGCCTTATTGGTCAAGACAATATCCGCATCCACAATGCGCTCACAGACTTCGCGGTCAGAGGTCTCAGGATAAATCGTCCATTCCACCGGCAGAGCCAGAAGGGCGCTGAGGTCGAGATCGTCGGGGCCGAGACTGTCGCAATCGAGGAGCACTGCTTTCATGGTCTGTTCGCTATTTTAAGAGTGGTGTAGAAGGGCGGTCTTGAGTGAGTCTATTCTAGCGCTGCTACCCCGGAAGATCATCAGTCAATCCCTCGGGACTGATCCTGAGGGGCTAAGCCCCCCAAAACTTGCGCATCTCCACATAGAGAAACGAGGCCGTCCAAGTAATCAGCACCAGTCCGGTCAGGGACTCCGTGCCGGTGAGGTAGCGAATATCTCCCACCGGGGCAATATCGCCAAAACCAAGAGTGGTAAAAGTGGTGAAAGAAAAATACACGCAATCCATCAGACTGCCCGAAAAAGCACCGCTCAGCTCGCCCCAACCCTCAGCGTGATGCATCAGATAATAGACCGCTGCAAACAGCCAGATCTCAATAACATGAGCCACTAGTGCGCCCAGCACACCGAGCACAATGCGAAAGCGATGACGCATGGTTAACTTCGGCATCAGGTTGGTCAGCTGAAACAGAATTTCATAGTGAATCACCACCGCAATGGCGACCACAGTACTGACAACTAATACAATTGTGATCATCTAGTTTTATCTCCGTCCTTGAATCCACTGCAGCAACTGTTTTGGCCTAGCTTAACTTTAGACCAGAGCAGCGAGTCCCATCATTGAGTATTAACAGCATCGAGCCTTCACCACCAACGAGTTAATCCCCCTCTACGCTATGATATTAGCCGCCAACATCGCATAATACGCGCCATCTGATGACCACTGCCCTAGGACGATAACAATCATGTCTGCAACATTGCTTAATCTCTATCAAAATACCGTTCTGCGCCATCCTCTGAGCGCTATTTTCGCCGTATTGCTGTTGACTGTGGCCATGGCTTTTGGTCTGCCCAACTTCAAACTCGACGCCTCTGCCGATTCCCTGACTCTGGAACATGACGACGACCTGAATTATTTCCGCGAAGTGGTGCAGCGCTATGGCAGCGACAATTTCCTGATCGTGACGTTTTCGCCAAAAGAAGGCGATCTGTTTGACGACGAAAATCTGCAATTGCTGTCTTCTCTACGGGGCGAACTGGCGGCGATTGAAGGTGTCGAGAGTATGCTCTCGCTGCTCGATGTGCCCCTGCTCTACAGCCCCAAGATCGGTGTTGCCGACCTAAAAAACGAACTCAACACATTGCTCTCCCCCGGCGTTGATCGCCAGCTTGCCCGAGAGGAATTTCTCAATAGCCCAATCTATAAAAACCTAATTTTAAGTGCCGATGGCCAGACCACAGGCATGCTCGCAACCCTGGCCCTGGATCAAAAATATCTCGATCTGGTGAGCGCCCGTGATGCCCTGCGCTTAATCAAATCCAATCAAGACCTAACCGCCGAACAGCAAATCGAACTGGATCGCGTCAGTCTAGAATTCCTCGACTACCGCACCGCCAAAGCCATCCAGTCTCACCAGCTGGTCGCTGATGTGCGCAATCTGATGAACGGCTATCGTGACCGCGCCACCATTTTCCTCGGCGGCCCCGATATGATCACCGCGGATATGGTCGACTTTATCAAAAGTGATTTGGCCACCTTCGGCATTGGTATTTTGATCTTTGTGATTGTCACCTTGGCAGTGATTTTCCGTCAGCTGCGCTGGGTGGTTCTGCCCCTCAGCACCTGCGCCATCTGCCTGATTATTATTCTCGGCTTTTTAAGCTGGGTCGACTGGCGCCTCACGGTTATCTCATCCAACTTTGTCGCGCTGTTATTGATTATTACCCTGGCCCTGACCATGCATCTAATAGTGCGCTATCGGGAACTGCATCGGGATCAGCCCGACGCCAGCCAAGAACAGTTGGTCACTGCCACTGTCACCTCCATGGCCAAGCCCTGCCTCTACACAGTGCTTACCACCATGGTCGCCTTCCTGTCTTTGGTGGTCAGTAACATTCGGCCTGTAATCGACTTTGGCTGGATGATGACTATGGGTATTTCACTGGCTCTGGTGATCGCCTTTATTATTATCCCCGCCGGCATGATGCTTCTGGGCAAGGGTAAAAACAGTGGCGGCAACGATAACTCTGCCGCAGTCACTGCCGTGTTTTCCAACTTTACCGAACGTCACGGCGGCGCAGTTCTGCTCATTGCCCTGGGCCTCGGCGTGCTCTCCGTGGTCGGCATTACCCGCCTGGAAGTGGAAAATCGCTTTATCGATTATTTCCGCAGCAACACCGAAATCTATCAGGGCATGGAAATTATCGATGCCTCTCTGGGCGGCACAACGCCTATGGATATTATTTTGCAGGCGCCGACCTTTGCCGAGCCGGAGCAGAACGATGCCTTTGAGAGCGAATACAGTGACAATGAATATGGCGATGACGAATATAGCGACGACGCCTTTGGTGAAGATGCATTCGCCAGCGTAGAAGCGGAAACTGACGATTACGGCGACGATGCATTTGGTGACGATGCTTTCGGTGGCGATGCATTTGCCACAGAAGCTGACAGCAGCGACAGCAATCAGCTCAAAGACACCTACTGGTTTACCTCAACCGGCCTAGCAGATCTGGCCAAGTTGCAGGCCTATATCGAATCTCTACCCGAAGTGGGCAAGGTTAGCTCACTGGTGCAGATCTATGATGTAGCCAGTGATCTTAGCGGCCACAAGTTAAATGATTTTGAAATCGCCTTTATGCGTAAAAGCTTCAGCCCCGAAATCTATAACCAGATGGTCGCGCCCTATCTGATCGAAGATATAGACGAAGCGCGTATCCAGTTGCGGGCCATGGAAACAGAAGGCCTACTGCGCCGCACCGAGCTGCTGCAAAAGATTCGCGACTATGCCGTCAATGAAGTGGGTATAGCATCTGATGACATTAAGTTTACTGGTCTGTTGGTGCTCTACAACAATATGCTTAAGAGCCTCTACAAATCCCAGATCCTCACTTTGGGCGCGGTGTTTGTCGGTATTATGCTGATGTTTTTAGTGCTGTTCCGCTCGGCAAAAATCTCCATGATCGCCATAGTGCCGAACTTCCTAGCCGCGGGCATTGTTCTCGGCGGCATGGGCTGGACTGGCATACCCCTGGATATGATGACCATTACCATCGCCGCCATTACCGTGGGCATTGGCGTCGACCATGCGATTCACTACATCACTCGATTCCAACGTGAATTCAGTGTCGACGGCGACTATATTGCCGCCATGCACAGAGCTCATGCGAGTATTGGTCTGGCACTGTTTTACACCGCGATTACCATTATTGTTGGGTTCTCGATTCTTGCCCTATCGAACTTTATTCCCTCGATCTACTTTGGTCTGCTAACCGGTCTGGCAATGACCGCGGCGCTGCTGGGTTCTATGACCCTGCTGCCGAAACTGATACTGATTGCCAAACCGCTGGGTGCCGGACGCACTTCTTAAAAATGGATTACTGAAAACCCTATGCCACTTGTCACACTGCAAGACATCTATCTCAGCTATGGTCAGCCGCCACTGATTGACCGTATCAATCTGGTTATCGAACCCGGCGAACGCATCTGCCTGATCGGCCGAAACGGTGCCGGCAAATCGACCCTGCTAAAAATTCTTACAGGCCAGGTCACTGCCGACGAAGGTGTGCTGAAGCGCGCCGCCGGCGTCAAAATTGCCCAGTTGGAACAGTCGGTTCCCCACGACGCCACCGGTTCCGTATTTGACGTGATCGCTGAAGGTCTGGGAGAAGAGGGCAAGCTCGCAGCACGCTATCACCACCTGATTCTGCAGCTGGGTTCAGATCCCAGCGACAAAGTGATGAACGAACTGGAAGAGGTTCAGGGTGAACTAGAGCGCGTCGACGGCTGGGATATCAATCAGCGGGTCGAAGCCATAGTCACCACCATGGAGCTCAATCCTGATGTGGATATCTCAAGCCTCTCCGGTGGTTACAAGCGCCGGGTACTATTGGCCCGAGCACTGGTCTGCAAGCCCGACCTGCTGCTACTTGACGAGCCAACCAACCACCTGGATATCGACGCCATTCAATGGGTCGAGGCGTTTCTACTGAAGTGGGAGGGCGCACTGTTATTTATCAGTCACGACCGTCGCTTTATGAACAACCTGGCCACCCGCTTTGTAGAAATTGATCGCGGCCAGCTGGCAGAATTTAACTGTAACTACGCCACCTATATTCAGCGTAAGAAAGACATGCTGGAAACCGAAGATCGCCACAATGCGCTATTCGATAAACGCCTCTCTCAAGAAGAAGTGTGGATTCGTCAGGGCATTAAAGCCCGCCGCACCCGTAACGAAGGCCGAGTTCGTGCCCTGGAAGCATTGCGTGTCGAACACGCCGCCCGTCGCAAGCAGGTAGGCACCGCCAAGATGGATATTCAGCAGGCAGACAAATCTGGCAAGATCGTTGCCGAAGCCAACGACATCAGCTTCGCCTTTGATGACGGAAATGCCGTGGTTAAATCCTTCTCCACACTGATTCAGCGCGGCGACAAAGTCGGCCTGATCGGGCGAAATGGCGTCGGCAAAACCACTTTATTGAAGCTGCTACTGGGTCAATTAGAACCCCAGCAAGGCAAGATCAAAACCGGCACCAATCTCAATATTGCCTACTTTGATCAGTATCGTGCAGCCCTAGACGAAACCAAAACAGTACAGGACAATGTCTCCGGCGGCCGGGATATGCTCGAAGTTGGCGGCAAATCGCGACACGTTATCAGCTATTTACAGGATTTTCTCTTTAGCCCCGACCGTTGTCGCCAGCCCGTTAGCGCCCTTTCCGGTGGAGAGCGCAACCGACTGTTACTGGCCAAGCTGTTCACTCGACCCTCCAATATTCTGGTACTCGATGAGCCGACCAACGATCTGGATATAGACACATTGGATCTACTGGAAGAACTGCTGATCGACTACAAGGGCACGGTACTCCTAGTGAGTCACGATCGATCCTTTCTGAATAATGTAGTCACCAGCACCTTGGTCTTTGAAGGCAATGCAGTGATCAACCAATATATCGGCGGCTACGATGATTGGCTGCGCCAGCGCAAAGCCGAGCAGACGCCCACCACGGGGAAAGCCTCCGCAACAGCAACCAAGGCCTCAAGCAAAACCGATGCCCCAGTAAAAAAACGCTCCTATAAAGTACAGCGCGAACTGGACAAACTGCCAGCGGAAATAGAACGCCTGGAAACTGAAATTGGCGCTATCTCTGAGCAGATGAATCAGCCCGACTTCTACCAAGCCGAGCGCTCAGTGACTGCAGCCATTGAAAAGAACCTAGCGACAGTGCAAGAGCAGCTCAATCAGTGCTACCAGCGCTGGGAAGCACTAGAAACCGAGTAGCGGGCAGAATAACCTGCGGATATTCCCGCGCGAGCATAGTCAAAAGCCGCGCGGGGCTTTAAAATCAAATGAGCTCTATATAAAACCTAAAAGACACTCTAGAGAACACACTTAGAAGACAATGCCCATGACTGAACAGCACAAACCCTTAATACTCCTGATTCTCGACGGCTTCGGCTACAGCGATATCACAACCCACAACGCCATCAGCAACGCCGACGCGCCGGTCTGGCAGGCACTGTGGCAGGAGCGCCCCAAGACTCTGATCCACACCTCCGGCATGGAGGTGGGTCTACCAGAAGGCCAGATGGGCAATTCAGAAGTAGGGCATATGACATTGGGTGCTGGACGAGTGGTCTACCAAAACTTCACCCGCATCAACAAAGCCATTAGCGACGGTGACTTTTTCACCAACCCGGTTTACTGCGACGCCATCGACAAAGCCCAGAGCACAGGCAACGCCGTGCATATTATGGGCCTGCTCTCACCCGGCGGCGTTCATAGCCACGAAGATCATATCAACGCCATGATAGAAATGGCCGCCCAGCGCGGAGCCGACAAAATCTACCTCCACGCCTTTCTCGACGGCCGCGACTGCCCACCGCGCAGCGCCAAACCCTCACTTGAGAAAACCCAAGCACTGATCGAAAAACTCGGTGTTGGCAGAATCGCCTCAGTCTGTGGCCGTTTCTTTGCACTCGACCGCGACAACCGCTGGGACCGAGTCGCCGAAGCCTACAACCTTGTCACCACAGGCCAGGCAGACTACAGCGCCCGCGATGCAGTCACCGCCCTCAGCGACGCTTATGCCCGCAACGAAAACGACGAATTTGTTCATGCCACCACTATTTGTGCAGAAGACGAAGCACCAGTCGCCATAGAAGATGGCGACGCCGTGATCTTTATGAACTTCCGCCCCGATCGCGCCCGTGAGATCGCCCACGCCCTAACCAATAAAGACTTCGACGGTTTCGAACGCACTGCCACACCGCAGCTCTCGACCTTCGTCCAGACCACCGAATACCAAGACAATATCGACGCCCCCTGCGCCTACCCGCCGATCCCACTGGTTAACTCCATGGGCGACTATCTGGCACAGCAAGGCAAGCGTCAGCTCAGAATCGCCGAGACAGAAAAATACGCCCACGTAACCTTCTTTTTCAGCGGTGGCCGCGAGTCACTCTATGATCTCGAAGAACGCATACTGGTGCCCTCGCCGAATATCGCCACCTACGACGACCAGCCAGAAATGAGCGCCCCAGAAGTTACCGAGAAACTGGTGGAAGCCATTGGCTCCGGCAAGTTCGACACCATTATCTGCAACTACGCCAACTGCGATCAGGTAGGCCATACAGGCAACTTTGAAGCCTCAATCAAAGCCGTAGAAGCCATCGACCTCAGTCTGGCCCAAGTGATAGCCGCAGCAGAAAAGGTCGGCGGAGAAATCTTGATTACCGCAGACCACGGCAACGTGGAAGAAATGTACGACGACGCCAACCAGCAGCCCCACACTCAGCACACTACATTGCCAGTACCGCTGGTCTACGTTGGTAAACGCACACTTACGCTTGATGACGGAGGTTCCCTTGCTGATATAGCGCCTACCATGCTTGCACTGATGGATCTGCCACAGCCAGCTGAGATGACGGGTCGTTCGTTGATCCGCAATACTTAAATGAAGAATACCTAAATGAAAAGCACTTAATGACGAGCACTCGATGAAACTCTCCCCGGCAATCATCAGCACAGCCCTCAGCTGTGCTCTGTTGCTATTGCCCCTTCAGGCAACCGCCGCCGAGGACGAGAAGGCCAAGCTGGCCGATCTAAAGAATGCCATCAGTAGTCTTGAAAAACAGCTCAACAAGCGCGACAAGGATAAGAACAACTTAGTCGCCGAACTGAAAAGGAATGAAATCGCCGCCTCTGCTAGCAGCAAGAAAATCCGCTTACTCAACAGCCAAATTAATACCCGCAACGCCAAGCTCGCCGATCTCGGTAAACAGCAGACTGAATTAAAACTGGGCATCCAAAAACAAAATGCCGCCGTCAGCGAACAGCTCGCCACCGCTTATAAAATGGGCGCCCAAGAACCAATCAAATTACTGCTCAACCAAGAAGACCCGCAGCAGCTAGCCCGCCTCTTCAAGTACTACAACTACGTGGTCGATGCGCGCAACGAGAAAATCGCTCAATATATGGGCGACGTAGAACAGCTATCCACAGTGCACAATCAGGTCAGCGAAGAGAAACGCTCCCTGGACAGCGCCAAAGCAGAGTTAGAGAAAGATCAGCAGCAACTGCTAGCCAACAACAAACGCCGCCAAACCACATTGAAACAGCTTAACGCTTCACTCCAGAGCGACAAATCCAAACTGGATAAACTGCTCAAGCAACGCAGCGAACTCGAAGAACTGTTAAAAAATGTTCGCAGCGTAGTGAAACAAATGGCCCTAAAAACCCCTCCAGGAGGCCAGAGCTTCGCCTCACAAAAAGGGCTGCTCAGCTGGCCCCTCAAAGGTAAAGTCGCCCACAGCTTCGGCAGCAAACGCAGCGGATCCTTGAACTGGGATGGTTGGTTGATCGGTGCCAAAATCGGCGAGTCAGTAGCCGCAGTGCACGACGGCCAAGTGATCTTTTCCAACTACATGCGTGGATTTGGGCTATTAATTATTCTGAACCACGGCGATGGCTACATGAGTCTCTACGCCCACAATGAAGAGCTAATAAAAGACACAGGCGACTGGGTATTAAGCAATGAAACCATCGCCCGAGCCGGCGACACCGGAGGCTTAGATAAGCCCGCGCTGTACTTTGAAATACGCAAAAAAGGCCAGCCCGCCGACCCAAAAAAATGGCTCGGCAAACGCTAAATAAAGTCAACTCTTAACTAAGCCGCGTCAAAGGGTTCCAACTGGTAGATCATATTAAAAAAATACTACAAAGCAGCACCCCAAGCCGCCATTAGGACAGATAATCTATGTATACAAAGTACTTCATTACCACATTGGCAGCGGCCCTGATTGGCATACTGCCCTTAGCCACAGCCAATGCAGAAACCGAACCCAAAGCAACCGACCAGCAAACCACCCAAGAAGAACGCCTGCCACTTCGCGAACTGCGCCTATTTACCCAAGTGTTCGAACAGATCCGTCGTGGCTATGTAGAAGAAGTCGCCGACACCGAACTGCTTGAAAACGCCATCGCCGGACTATTACTCGAACTCGACCCCCACTCCGTCTATTTAAACCAAACCGACTATGAACAACTCCAGGAAAGCGCCACCGGCGAATACGGCGGCCTAGGACTGCGAGTAGGCTCCGAGCGAGGCATGATCAAAGTCATAGCCCCCATCGACGACAGCCCAGCCGCCAAAGCCGGCATAGAAGCCGGAGACTTTATCGTCGAAGTAGACGGCACCCCAGTGCGCGGCATGGCAGTGCAAAAAGCCATCGACAAACTGCGCGGCGAAAAAGGCACCAGCATCAAACTAACAGTATTCCGCGAAGCTGAAGACGGTCCTCTGGATATCACAGTCGTCCGCGGCACCATCCAAGTCAGCTCAGTACGCAGCCGCATCATTGAACCCGGCTATGGCTACGTCCGCGTCTCACAATTCCAAGTCAGCTCCGGTAAAGATTTCAAAAAAGAGCTGCTCTCACTAAAGGAAGAAGAACCCGCCCTAAAAGGCCTCATCATCGACCTGCGCAACAATCCCGGCGGACTAGTGCCAGCCTCAGTTGAAATCGCCGACGCCGTCCTCGACGGCGGCACAGTGGTCTACACCGAAGGCCGCCTACCCAGTGCCAACATCAGCTTCGACGCCGAAAGCGGCGATCTCTTGGAAGGCACACCCATAGTGGTACTGATAAATGGCGGCAGCGCATCAGCCTCAGAGATCGTCGCCGGAGCACTGCAAGATCATCAGCGAGCAGCGATTATTGGTACACAGAGCTTTGGTAAAGGTTCAGTGCAAACCGTCATTCCGTTGGGCGATGGCCGCGCCGTCAAACTGACTACAGCCCGCTACTTCACGCCTAATGGCCGCTCCATTCAAGCCGAGGGAATTGTGCCCGATATTATCGTCGAGCCTGCGGAGATACGTCTCTACAAAAAGCGTAAGCAAGTGCGCGAAGCGGATCTTGATGGACACTTGGAGCAGGCTGATAGTAAAAAGGAGAAAGCTAAAGATCGCGATGAAGATATCACCGACGATAATCAACTTTATGAAGCGTTGAATGTTTTGAAGGGATTTCAGCTCTTGGCTAAGAAGGCTCCAAGCGAACCAGAAACCCAAGATTAGGCTTAGATTTAGAGTCAGGCGATATTGGCTTTGCGCTTATTTGAAAGCGCACCAATAACACCACAGCAGGTGCCATAAAAAGCACCTACTGCCGCGTAGTAAAACCCTGCCTCAGCGGATGTACTCTGTCCGGACATAAGAGACAGGGTTATACCGATATAGGCGCAGACAAGCCCTGCAGTAGCACCCGCAAAGCCGAACATACAGCCCCGCTTGCTGGCGGCCAAATTTCGGATTGCATCAACATGAATATCCAAATCACTGGGCTTGATATTGAAGACCGCGGCTAAGGCTTTCTTAGATTCTAAGGAACAACCACCATCATTCTCGATTCTCTGGATTGTTCGCAGGCTAAGTCCTGACACTGATGCGAGATGATCTTGCGACCATGCGTGCTGACTGCGAAACTTTCTGACACGATCTTTATCTATCATGATATCCATTTCCATCATCTTATCTCAGTGCTTAAAGGTAGATTATCGTCTACTTAAATCCAGCTAGAGGGTTACGAAATTAGTCCGTCAATGCTGTGACAGTTGAGCGCCAGTACAATTAAGATCGCACATAAAGAATCGCAATCCTATTCGCCGGAGGCAGATTCACACTCGACCCTAGCCCTGATTCCTTGGGAAGCGACCAACGGTATTGATAAGAGTCAGGTTGAAATCTATAGTTCTTTGCTAAGGATCATGTGTAGGTATCTAGACACCAAGTAAGCTATGGACAGGCAGGGAAAAAATTTCTAGCCGCAAAAAATCTCTTTCTGATTTTCCTGGCTCGCCAGACTAGATTTTCTAAGCCTTAATTTAAGAAAGCCCCTGTCCCATAAACGACCCGAAAGTAACCATAAGTCCGATGGCCTCGGACACTTATCAATTAGAATAGAGATAGGAAAAATAATGAAATACATCGCAGTTTTATTTTTGATTTTTTGCAGTCAAAGTCTGCTTTCCGAACCCTTCGAAAGAACTCAACTTACAATAAAAACATGGCATCCAGCTTCAAATAACAGGGTTAATTCTCCTAGCTATAACGGAAACACCAGAATATATTTCGACGAATCATCTGCATGGGGAACATCTAGCTGCAGAGGGGATTCTGCGGATATCTCTATCGAAGATACACATATTATATCCACTATGCTTGCGGCATTTATGGCAGATAAAACAATGAAGGTGGAGGTTGACGATGCTCTTCCTAAACTTTCTGGGGTCTGTAAAATCACTGCTGTATATATAAACAAATAAGTCATAGCAAAGATGCTACATGTATACGCCTAAAGTGAGATTATCTTTGTACAGATAGTCACTGTTTAGCCGGACAGTTACTACGAAAGATGAGAATGAAGTAATAAGACAAGCTGACCAGTTAATAATCAGAAATAGACTCGAACTTTCTAAACAGGAATTCAGATTATTCTTATGAAAATCGAGTTCAAGACGCTCCTTGACCATTTTGGTATCAACATAGATCTTGTCTGTCACAAGTAATATATTTTCTACCGAGCAAATCATGATTAGCGCCAGACCCGGATATTCTCAGACTATCCGGGCCTCCCGTCAGCTCTAGCAGCCACCAGCATTGGCCCATAA
>Ga0302131_1000564_pt1 | contig 22343 bp, 37 predicted proteins | sample CB9_20m_MG_FD_203105 | JGI IMG/M metagenome (GOLD analysis project Ga0302131, IMG submission 203105) | Marine microbial communities from Western Arctic Ocean, Canada - CB9_20m | ecosystem: Environmental > Aquatic > Marine > Oceanic | place: Canada: Western Arctic Ocean | collected 2017-09-19
AGAGGAGCAGATTATTGCAGTACGTGCAGCTAAGTATGACAGAGAGATGCGTAAATGGATGGAGGAAAATACTAATGACTAACACTAAAGCAAGGGTACTCAAGAGACAGGCCGAGGACAAGGCATTCATTGATGCTGTGATGTCATTGTATGAGGACAATGCAGCCAAGGGCGAGAGGCATGATGCGCCTTATCAAATATACCTTAGTGACTTAGGTGAGGATGATTTTAAATTAACATATGATGAGTGGTTAGGAGGTGGTGCATGACTATGAGCATGAAGCAAATCCATACCAAGGTGAGTAAGCATTTACTAAAGCAAGGCAAGCGTAGTGAACGCTTTGAGGGTGCAGATAATACATGTCTGTACCGATCTGATGATGGCCTGATGTGTGCAGTAGGTTGTTTAATACCTGATGATCACTATCATTGTGGTCTTGAGGATCATGATGTTGACCACCCTATAGTCAAGAGCGTATTGGTTGATGTACTTGGTGCAAACTTGGATAGTAAGCTTGATCTACTTAGCAGGTTGCAGTACATACATGATCAAGTTCCAGTAGAGGATTGGGGTGACACGTTGGAAGGACTAAAGAAAGATTATAAAGGTAATTTTCAAATTCTAGGAGAAGGACTATGAGAAAGAAGAATCCGTTTGGTAAGAGTAACTTCGATGCACCTCATGCAATCTATGAAGGGCATGGGCCTTGGGGTCACCAGATTATCCATGTGATAAAGACCTATCAACACCCCGACAATGAGCGTAAGAACCCTTATGCTAAGTGGTTGATTGGTGCTAAGACTGACATGACATATGGATCATTTGATTATGGTGACACATATGTTAAGGAGGCGTTAGTGGGTAACATGAAGTTGGTTAGTGCTGTCGATGGATGGACTGACTACTACTCTGCTCATGAGTTACCTAGTCAGATAGATGATGATGACTTGTTGAATGAGTTGTTTGGTACTGATGGATAATAATATTATAACGTGTTGCTAACTTGTTAACTCAAGAGTTCTATTCTATCACAGATCTGGACATAAGTAAACCCTTATGTTAGAATAAGTTTCCAGTGGAAACAATTGGGGTTTGTTATGAGATGTGTTAGTTGTGACTGTGAGTTAACAGATTATGAATCAACGAGAAGATATGAATCAGGCGGTTACTTAGATCTATGTACTGATTGTTGTCATGACATGGGTGAAGAGATACCCACTATTAACCGCATTGATTTGTTGACTATAGGAGATGAATGATGGAAGATAAAACGTATGCACAGTTACTTACGGAACGTAATCATGCTAAAGAAATATGGCGTAGGACTACAGGTACTGCTGACCATGAGACTATGGCTAAAGCTATTGACTACCTATGCCAATGCCAACAACGACTAGAGGAGAGAGAGAATGTTAACACTGAAGCAGAAGATTCAACGGGCGCGTAAGCTAGAGCAGTTAACTACTGAGCTAGACATCTACACCCAAGGCAGTACAATGCGTGAACCCTTTGGTTCTTATAATAAAGGTAAGGCTGATGCTCTTGTTAAGATCATCGCTGAGTTTAAGGAGAATGATCATGAGCTTAGTATTCAAACCTAAGATTGCTGATGTGTTTGAGGGCAAGAGAAGTAAGGAAGTTAAGAAGGTTAAACGTAAGAAACCTCGTTCATGGTTAGCCATACAGATTGATAAGCCTAAAGGTAAGAAGACTAATGCGTGGTCACCTGAAGAGTTGAACATGTTAGTAGACTTACGTGCTATGAATACTTCTGTCTTTGATTGTGCTAGGTTAATTAAACGTGGCACTGATAGGACTAGAGCAGCCTTGCATTCATATAACTTATACCCTGCTATCAAGGCTAAGAGATTGATGCTAGTCAGGGAGGTCATAGAAAATGCTTAGTATGTTATTTGTAGAGATCAATGAACGAAAGAAGAAACAAATAGAGGAGGCAATGTCTGATGAGCAGAGTAATCAGTTGGTTTAGTTGTGGCGCAGCCAGTGCTTATGCTACCTACCTAGCCTATGAAAAATATGGGGACAGGATGGAGGCTGTGTATTGTAGGGTAAAGGAAGAGTCTAAAGATAACCTTCGTTTTCTTGATGAGTTTGTTGAGAAGACAGGCATACCTGTAAAGATAATAGGTGATGAGTCAATGGACTACTCTATATTCAAGGTCTTTCATTCCCGTAAGTTTATCAAGGGGCCAACAGGTGCGCCATGTACTATGATACTAAAGAAAGAAGTTCGTAGGCAGTACCAAAGGTATGATGATATACAAATCTTTGGGTATACCATTGATGAGATGAGTAGAGTTGATAGGTTTATTGATTCAAATAATGAGGTGATCACTGACTTCATACTTGTTGAGGATAGTATTACTAAGCCTGATTGTATGAGGTGGTTCAATAGTATGGGCTTTAAACTACCTGAGATGTACAGGCTAGGTTATCTCAATAACAATTGCATTGGCTGCGTAAAGGGAGGTATGGGCTACTGGAACGCTATACGTGTAGACTTTCCAGAAGCGTTTGATAAGATGGCTAGGACTGAGAGGTTAATAGGACATGCGTTAAACAAGGGGAAGGAAGGGCCAGTATTCTTAGATGAGTTAAGCCCTACTCGTGGTAATTTTAAACGAGATTCTCCTGCCGACTGTGGCTTTACATGTGAATCAAAGGAGGTTTCTAATGCTTAGTATGTTTACGGAGGTAGTGTGGCTGGCTGCTGGACTTGCGGTACTAGGTTCTGTTACTATGTTCTTCCTGTCACCTATGTATGAGTTCTTTAAGTACACTAAGCACAGTGTAGATACAGAGACTGAGTTGTATAACATCATGTGTGATGCACTAGACAGGTCAGAGGAGACAGGTAAACCAGTAAGCATTGTGCTTAGTCATGATGCTAATCTAAAGGAGAAGAGGGATGAAGATTGAAGTAAACATAGATGATGCTAATGCAATCACTGTTGATTGCTTGAAGAGTTATTACCTAGCGAATCGTCATGATGAGAGTGCTAATGTTAGTGCTACTGATTGGGATTTATTAATGTCATTAGACCTAGTGCTTAGTCACTTCATGACTGAACATGAATATGAGGATTTTAATAATGGCCTTCGTCAAAAAACACTTACCCTGTGACGACTGTGGAAGCAGTGACGCACTGAGTATTGATGATAAGGGGTGGAGCACTTGCTTCGCCTGTGAGACTAGAACTAGAGGCAAGGAGATAGACAGTATGGATGTACCAAGTAAGAATGTTTCCAGTGGAAACTTTGATAGGACTAAAGAAGACTTAAACACCAAGCCATACAAGAGCGTTGTCGCTCGTGGCATATCAAGTGACACATGTAAGACATACAAAGCCCAGCTACATGGTGAGCGTATGATCTTTGGTTACCATGATAAGGATGGTTTCTTAGTGGGAGCTAAGACTCGGACACCTGAGAAGGAGTTCTTTACATCAGGTGCTTGGTCAGACACAGTACTGTTTGGACAGAACCTATTCCCTAAAGGTGGTAAGTATATTACTATCACTGAGGGTGAGTATGATGCGCTGTCTGCCTACCAAATGCTTGGCAGTAAGTACCCTGTCGTATCAATAAAGAATGGCAGTAGTGCTGCACTGAAGGACTGTCGTGCCTCGTATGAGTACCTCGATAGCTTCGATACCATAGTGGTATGCTTCGATTCAGATGAGGTAGGTGTCAAGGCTGCTAACCAAGTGGCTGAGTTGTTCGGTGGTAAGACTAAGATATATAAACATACTAAGGATGAGAAAGATGCTAACGATTATCTCAAGTTCGGTAGAACTAAAGAGTTCATTGACAGGTGGTGGTCTTCAGAACGATTCGTACCAGATGGAATCATTGCAGGGTCTAGCCTATGGGATGAAGTTAATAAACCTATAGCACCAGCAGAATGTCTCTATCCTTTTGATGGACTCAACAAGCTTACCTATGGCATACGTTATGGAGAGTTAGTTACAGTCACAGCAGGATCTGGACTAGGTAAGAGTCAGTTCATGCGTGAGATCATATGGCAGATCATTAGCAAGACAGAAGATAATATTGGAATACTATTCCTTGAAGAGAGTATTAAGAAGAGTGCTCTATCTTTAATGTCCCTTGCTGCTAACAAGCCATTGCATCTGCCTGACACTGTGTCAACTGATGAGGAACGTAAGGATGCTTTCGATGCCACACTAGGCACTGATCGTGTGTTCTTGTTTGATCACTTCGGTTCTACTGGTGTTGATAACATCGTTGCTCGTGTTCGTTACATGGCTAAGGGATTAGGGTGTAAGTATATTGTGCTCGATCACGTATCCATTGTGGTGTCAGCACAGGCCAATGGTGATGAGCGTAAGGCACTCGATGAGATCATGACTAGGCTACGTATGCTAGTGCAGGAGACAGGCATTGCCTTGTTCGTAGTGTCTCACCTCAAGCGACCAGATGGTAAAGGTCATGAAGAGGGCGCAGCATCCAGCTTGTCACAGCTACGTGGCTCTGGTTCTATAGCACAGCTTAGTGATATGGTTCTAGGTCTTGAACGTAATGGACAGGCAGAGGATGAGGAGACACGAAACACTACTCATGTACGTGTACTAAAGAACCGCTTCTGTGGCATCACAGGTAAGGCTAATGAGTTAGCTTACAGCCACAGCACTGGTAGAATGTTAGAGAAGGAAGAGGAGAAAGAGTTATGAAGAAAACAGTAAACAATCTAACCAATGAGCTTGATGAATGCGCTAGATATTGTATTGAACGTGCTATGGATGAAGGTTACGGGGACGAGTATGAAAATTACTCTGATGGGCAGGAAGAGTATAGCGATAAGCATAAGGAACTAAGGGAACTCATTGGAGGGAACTATGGGACTAATGATACGTGTGTCTATAGTGGAATACTCTCTTACCTTGATACTGCTAGAGAAGCTAAGATGTGGCAGACGTATGCCCTGTGGCTAGAAGAAGAGTTAGCTAATGAGCGTGAATTGGGCCTAGATGAAGAGGACTTCTATGACCAGTTCTCCAAGTGGTACGAGAAGCATGGTCAGTGGGACAAGGAGAGTACGGGTGGTCAGTATAGGGACAGGGCTGTCGTTCACACTGACAAGATAGAGGAGGACACTCATGAGTAAGATAGGAACATACGCACTGGAGGTAATGGATCATGAAGCTAACACTAGATATAGAAACGACTATGGCACAGGATCAGATATGGTGTTGCGGAATCCAGCGAGAGGGGGAACCAAGGCAGAGATTACTAGTCAACTCAATGCAGCTAGAGCAACATCTCGTAGGAACATCAAGCGTAATAGGCCATAACATTACAGGCTTTGATGCACCTAAGATAAGCAGTCTATGGAATGTATCCATACCTAGTCATAAGCTAAGGGACACAGTGCTACTGTCTCGGCTATGGTGTCCACGCTTAGAAGGTGGTCATTCATTAGCAGCTTGGGGTGATCGTTTAGGTTTCCCTAAGATTAAGTTTGATGATTATGATGGTGGCTTGACTGATGAGATGCGCCAGTACTGCAAGGTTGATGTTGAGATAACTCATAAGCTTGAGCCTCACCTGACTAGTCTATTACTTGAGGATGGATTCTCAGAGGAATCTATACAGCTTGAGCATGAGGTTGCAATCATTATTGCACAGCAACAAGCTAACGGATTCAAGTTAGATATAGACAGGGCTAATCAATTACTCACTGACCTTATGGGGAGAATGAATGCAATCGAAAGGGAAGTCCAGCTTATCTACCCTCCCTTGGTGGAGAAGCGAGTCTCGGAAAAGACAGGCAAGCAGCTTAAAGATAAGGTCACAGTCTTCAACCTTGGAAGTAGAAGACAAATTGCCCAAAGACTTCAAAGCCAAGGAGTAGTGTTTAAGGATGAGACACCTAAAGGGGCAATCATTATTAATGAGAAGATCTTAGCAGGGGTTGACCTGCCTGAAGCTCAGTTGATACTAGAGTACCTTACCCTACAGAAGAGAGTTAGTCAGCTTGATTCTTGGGTGAATGCGTTAGCTGATGATGGTCGTGTACATGGTGGAGTGATAACGAATGGAGCAGTCTCTGGTAGAATGACTCATTCAAACCCCAACATGGCACAAGTACCTGCCGCTAAGAAGGACAAGAAGACAGGTGAGTTACTGTGGGGTGCAGCTTCGACCTTCAGTACAGACTGTAGAGCCTGTTGGATTGTAGAGGAAGGTAACGCACTCACTGGTATAGACGCTTCTGGTCTTGAGTTACGAATGCTTGCACACTATATGAATGATGCCGCCTATACCAAGCAGTTATTGGAAGGTGATATACATACATATAATCAACGTGCTGCTGGCTTAGAAACTAGAGATCAGAGCAAGACTTTCATATACGCGCTGATTTATGGCGGGGGCTTTGCTAAGATAGGACAGATCGCTGGAGGCTCCCCTCGTAAGGGTAAGCAACTGGTTGACAAGTTCATGTCTAACCTCCCAGCCTATGCACGTTTGAAGGAGGTTGTCTTGCGGAGTATGCGTAAACGTGGTACACTACGAGGGCTGGACGGACGTAGGTTAAGAGTAGAGTCAGAGCACAGTGCCTTGAATTTTCTCTTACAGTCTGCTGGTGCTATAGTAATGAAGAAAGCTCTAGTACTTCTCAAGCATAGTCTTGATGAGTCAGGAGTGTGGTATAAGTTTGTAGCTAATGTACATGATGAGTGGCAGATAGAGTCCTCGTCTAGTGATGCAGACTTAGTAGGTAGACTCGGAGTACAGGCCATCGTTGATGCTGGTCTACACTTTGAAATGAATTGTCCATTAGATGGTGACTACAATGTAGGACTCACTTGGGCAGACACACACTAGCTTGCATACAGGTCTAGTGATAATGTAACTAAAGGAAAAATCCATGCAAAATCATAACCCACTTAAAATTGAAGCCACTGCTTTCTGGTTCTCATTCCTAGAGAAGAATGAAATGTCAGACAAGTATCAGGTAGATATTAGTGAACTATCAGAAGAGCACGTTGATCGCCTAGAAGGTATGGGTGTATCCGTCAAGAACAAAGGTGATGATCGTGGTTACTTTGTAACTGCTAAGTCCTCTAAGTATGCACCTCATGTAGAGGATGTAGACGGATTCAAAATGACAGACGCTGTAGGCAATGGGTCTAAGTGTACGTTCATTGTCAAACCTTATGACTATAACTTCAAGGGTAAGACAGGCGTTAGCTTAGGACTATCTAAAGCACGAGTGAATGATCTTGTACGTTACGAGGCAGCCACTACGAGCTTTGAGGATATCCCAGAGCTATGATCTTACTCGTTGACGCAGACATACTGTGCTATCGCATAGCTTGGTCTTGCCAAAACGAGTCACAAAAGGTTGCTTGTAGAACACTACTCAGCTTTACGAATGACATCATTGAGGATCTAGTAATAGATTCTGATGATGCTACTCATGAAGTTGAGTACTACCTAACAGGCAGAGGTAACTTCAGAAAAGACTATGCGATTACTGCTGAGTACAAAGGTAATCGTAAGTCTAGGGAGAAGCCTAAACACCTAGAAGCATTGAGGGATTTCTTTGTGAATGAACTCGATGCCATTGTGACTAGTGGTGAGGAAGCTGATGATCGTATAGCAATACGTGCAACACAGGAAGGTGATAAGTCCATCGCCATATCTCTAGACAAAGACTTCGATCAGTTCGCTGGTTGGCACTATAACTTTGTCAAGAAGAATAAATATTATATTACTGAAGAGGAAGGTCTATTCAACTTCTACATGCAGTTCCTTGTAGGAGACAGTGCAGATAACATCAAAGGTGTAGCTGGTATAGGCCCAGTGAAAGCTAAGAAGTTACTGGCTGATAAGACTGAGCTTGAGATGTATGATATATGTGTTGATAAACTAGGCAGTGAAGAGAGGGCTATCGAGAATGGTATACTCTTATACTTACGCAGACAGGATGATGAGATATGGCAACCGCCAAGACCCGTAACAACGGACGATGGACAGAAGCTAGACACAAGTCTTTCATAATCTCTGCTCTTCGCGGAGCACACAGTAAGTGGGGTGTTAAGGCTGATGTTAAGAAATCTGCTAGAGTTTCTACAGGGAAGTACCTATGTGCTTGCTGCGGCACTGTTGGCCCTGCTACTCTGCCTCCTGATAAGGGACAGTCACGTAGGAAAAACAATGCAGCAGTGGATCACATTGATCCTGTAGTGTGTCCCAAGGATGGGTTCATTGATTGGAATACATACATCAATCGTATGTTCTTAGAAGAAGATGGTTATCAGGTTCTATGCTGGGCCTGTCATGGAGTAAAGACTCGTGATGAGAGAGAACTCCGAACTTTGAATAGGAAAAAGAAATGAAACATTTAATCATACCCGATACACAGGTTAAACCTGACACAAGTTATGATCATTTGACATGGGCAGGTAAGTTTGCTGCTGATACTAAGCCTGATGTTATTATCCATCTAGGTGATCACTGGGATATGTCCTCTCTAAGCTCCTATGACGTAGGTAAGAAGAGCTTTGAGGGTAGAAGGTATACCAAGGACATACAAGCAGGGAACGAGGCTATGGCGGCTCTCATGCAGCCTATACTGGAGGAACGCTGGAGGCTGACTCGTAACAAGAAGAAGCAATGGAATCCTCGTATGATATTCTTAATGGGTAACCATGAGGATCGAATCAATAGGGCTGCTGAGAATGATCCTAAGCTTGATGGGTTGATTAGCTATAACGACTTTGATCTGAATGGCTGGGAAGTCAAACAGTTCTTAGATCCTGTCGTTGTGGATGGTGTTGCCTACTGTCATTACTTTACGTCAGGTGTGATGGGTAGACCTGTTGCCTCAGCTAAGATGCTGCTCACTAAGAAACACATGAGTTGTGTCATGGGTCATGTTCAAGACAGGGACATAGCCTATGCACGTAGGGCTGATGGTTTAAATATGACAGGACTCTTTGCTGGTATTTACTATCAACATGATGAAGAGTACTTGACACCTCAGACCAATGGATCATGGCGTGGCTTGTGGGTAATGAATGATGTCAAGGATGGTAGCTTTGACGAGATGCCAGTTAGCATGAACTATTTAAGGAAACGCTATGTCAATGACACTAGAAGAATTGAAAGAACGCTTACGAGCGTTGGATGAAACTCATGTGTTAGAACTCTTGCAGCTAGAGAGTCACCACCTAGTAGATAGGTATGAGGATATTATTATTAATAAGTTCTTAGAACTAGAGAATGAAATAGAGGAGATAGATTATGACGTATAATCCATACAGTAACTGGGAAGATAATGACTTGGACTACGCCTTAGATAAGAAGCCTTTGAATAAGGCTATTGAGGATCTATGGACTACCCCTGAGTTAGCATCAGATCAGCAGGTTGGAGGTAATCATTATACTAAGCTCAGTATACAGCCAATGACCTACTCTATGTCTAACAACTTGAATGCGTTGCAGCATACAGCCATCAAGTATGTCACTAGGTATCAAGACAAAGGCACAGCTTTGCAGGACTTAGCTAAGGCTCGTCATTGTATTGATATGATGGTTGAAGATTGGATGGAGAATCATGAGTAAGTGGCTGAAGATAGAGACAGGGTACTTGAATACTGACCATGTAGTAGTACTCCACTATCAGTCTATTGTCCTCACGACAGGGACTACAGTGGAGCTACTACCTAATGAGTTCAAGGAACTAGAGAGCATGATCACTGGTATTCCTATACCTGTAGTCAAGCCTGTCCGTAAGAAGAAGAGTAAATAGTTTCCAGTGGAAACTTTATAGGGGACTTAGTTGTCCCCTTTGTTACTCCCCGAATATTTCTTTCCTTGCCTCATCCTCATCTTTCTGAATAGCTTTCTCCTTGCCTCCAAGAACCCAATCATATAGTACTCTACCAACAATAGGCATAGTCTTCATTAAGTCAGCAGCCCCTGTTGTACTTGGCTCACCAAAAACTTCTTCTTTCTTATCGCCAAACACTTGCTTTAATGCCGCCTCTACGGGTGGTACAGGAGGAACAACTAAGTCTCCTGCAAAAGCAGTAAGATCTCCTTTCTGTATATCCCCTAATGCGTATTTGTTTAAGAAGAATAAAGATGTTAGGTTGTTAAGTATGTGGTCAGGAAGATCTGATACTTTAAATTCTTGACCACTCATAAGCCCCTTTGCTTCGTCCACAGTACCACCAGCTATCCCTATAAAGGCAGCATATTTAAGAGCTTCTTTAGTAGCTCCTATTTTGTCACCACCTTTAGCTTTCTTAATAATATTATTATGTATTAAGGTTAGTTGCTTTAAGCCAAATGATTTTAATGAATACATTATCCTACCATTAGGAACATCAAGAAACTTCTTGGGCATTTCTAATAGAGAAATAGGTTGTGTGTTGGATAGCTCATGAAACATGTAGAGTTCTGTAAGCTCATCATCAGTACCATTCTTTAAGCTTGTAACAAGTTGCTCAAAATCATCACCATATGCAGAACCATACTTCTTTTTAAGCTTCACTACCCCTCTAGGAGAGGAGGCTAACTTCTTACCTGCCATCATAGAAGCCTCAACTAGCACCTTCTTACCAAACCTATCAGAGAATCTAAAGCCACTATACTTTAGTACTCCGTCTAACCACTTCTTAGTACCAGCAGGGTTAAGCATCTCTGCTGATACAGTGTCAACAAGACCAGCGTCCTGCACCTTAGTACTCTTATATTTAAACAAGGCTTTAATAGTAGGCATCGTTCCATGTAAGTAAGCAGACGTACCAATATCTTTAAGCTGAGTAACTGCGGATCTTACTTGACCTAGTGTTGACATGTATCCAATGTCTTTAATAGCAGCTAATGAGGAAGCCATAGCCTCTTCACCTTTAGTAAAACGAGATCGTATTAGTTCTTTAAGTTCAGCCTCTGCTTTGTATGTCAGCTTACCTGACTTTAATTCATCTGCTATAGTCCTAAACAATAAAGCATTTTTATCTGGTACTTTACCCTGCCCCTTACCTAAGACCTTAGTCTTCTCAAATAACCTAGTAGAAGATTCAATATATTTAAGCATAGCCACACTTGAGTTCTCATAGAACTGGGTCAACTGAGGGGGAACATCTTGGAGACTTCTCTTAGATGTAATTCCCTTACCTCCAGCTACTTTAGGGAATGCTTTGTTAGTAGATTGCATCACAGCCTTAGTCAAAGCATCATCAGATAATTGAGATATGTCTTTAACACCCTCTTTTTCAAGAAGCTTTATAACTGCTGCCTCTAAAGAAGACTGAGCAGAGGAACTCTTTCGTCCTATAGCAGCAAGAAGACCTTGATAATCCTTAACCTTACGAGGGAAGTAATTTAGTTTCGGATCAAACGATTTTCCATATATTAATTTTAATCGGGCAGTATCTTGTTTCATTAACTTCTGAACTTTAGACAGTTCTGCCTTACCTCCTCTGTTCATTAATTCTGAGGCAGATTTGTAGTCCCCATTTAACAGGAGGTCATCAATTACTTTACGAGCAGGGGGATCATATACGTTAAGAGCTTTGTCTAAAGGCGAGACTAGATTCTTTCTAGCCTGAGTGTTCTTTAATAAGTCTTTCTCAAGCCTACGCATAACTTGTAATACAGGCTGGGATATTGTTCCTATACGTGAAGAGATGCTCTCAACATACTGAGATAACATACCTGCTTCTTTATGAGCAGCTTGCATCTCCATAGCCTTTGCCTTAACAGGATACCTTACTCTTACTTGAGATAATTTAGATGCCTTATCTATCTGTTCTTGAGACAGTTTTAACTTCTTGGATGCTATATCTAGTGCCTGTGCTCTAGTCATTTTAGAAGCATCGGGAGCAGTGGCAAAAGCATGTTCTATATTTTGATTTAGATCATCCATTAACTTGTTAGATTTATTTATCTGCCTTGGTAGCATCTTAGCTGATATTTTCTCACCAGCTTTAGCAATACCATACCCCAAAACAGGTGCAGCAACAGCAGCTACTACAACATGTGCTCCAAGTTCTAAAGGATCTACCTCACCTTTTTCCATAATCTGACCAGAGGCACTATACACTCCTCCTAATGCTCCAGAAGTTATAGCCATAGCTTTATAAGTCTGACCTATAGGAAGGGCTATAGAAGGGTCAGTAACAGCACCTGTTATACTACCGAATGTACTACCTGTTTGGTTAGGATACTGCCTCTCTACCTCAGCAGCATCACGTTCATTGATTCGTACTCTTCGTTCATCAAAAGATAAGTCTCCAAAGTCCTCACCATATTGTTCTTCTGTTGAACTGTAACCAAGACCATAACCATCCTCATCTCTATAGGTTAACTTAGGAGATATACCAGTAGCTGCGCCTACTATGTCACTAAGATTCTGAACCATGCTCTTAGTCTCTACAAATCCCCTACCAAATGTCTCTTCCTTCTCAGGCTCAACCTGTTCTTGAGGAGCAGCCTCAGAAGTAATGCCTTTCATCTTATCAAGGTAAGCCGCCCATTCATTAACAGCAGCATTATCACCAGCAGCATGAGCATTCTTTATAGCACCCATTGCCTGTTCTTCTGTATATTCTTGTGCCATTACACTACCTTCTATTTAGTTTGGTTCACATATGATTGAGCAGAAGTTGATAGTGGTATTGGTTTACCTGTTGAAGAAGTAGAAGATTTAGGTGGGTTCCACACCTTAGTATTAAATCCTCCTTCTCCTTCTATACCCAGTTCTGCCGTTGCTAAAGCCGCAGCTACCGCATCATTCTGAGAAAGACCACCACCAGCTTTTTCTCTAAGTCGAGACACTTCTCCTGTTATCCAATTAGCCATAGCACGAGAATCAATAGCACTTAAATCATCTGTAAATGTATTTGTAATACCTGTAGTACCTGTATGTCCTGCTTTTACTATCAAGTCTTCAGCCATTTGTAGAGTGTACGAATCCCCTAGTGATCCTTGATCAGTATCAGAATCTTTAGGTCTCACTTCTGCAACAGTCTTTTGAGCACCAGAGGGCATGGGCTTCCAGCCTTCTTCCGACAAGTACATAAGATCTCCATTTCTAACGGCCCCTAGTACTTGTGAGTCATCACTTAAAGTGTAGTTAGCTGTTCCAGTTGTAGTGCTATTCTTAGCAGCCACAGGCGTAGGCTCTGCTGCTACCATACTACTCGCCCTTGAGTACAAGTCCATAGCTGTAGCATAATCACCAGCTTGCATCAACTTACTAGCTGCATCTCGCATACCTTCTGGAGTAGTTAAGTCAGCACCCTCTAAGCTCTGCTGTACACCCTCTGCTTGTGCCATCTCTGGTGTCTGTAGACCAAGGGCAGAGTTAACACTTTGTCCCATCAACGCACCACCAGCAGCACCAGCAGCAAAGAAAGGATTCATTGCAGAGGCTTGTGTCACTGCATCATTAGTCCTTTGCTGTTGTAAAGCATTAGGATTTAAACCAAATAAACTCATTACATCACTAGCCATAATATTCTCCTAGTAGCTTCGTCCAGTGTAGTTAGCACCCATGCCTTGATTACTTGTGAGGTAAGGCATAGGAGTGTATCCATTGTTTGAATAACCACCCATAGAAGGATGTCCACCACCTCTACTCATGTTACCAGCATAAGCATTGACTACATCTGAGTCACTTACAGGGTTAAGCATACCACCTATCTTATCCCAACCAATATTACCTAGTGCATTACCAATACCTGTGTACTTACCAGCTTGTGCTAGACCTTGGTTCTGCCTAGACTCTGCACCACCACCCATACCAGAGACTAAGTTACCACCAGCAGCATTATTAGCAGCCGATTGTTGTGATCCTAACATGCCACCTAGTTTTTGCTGCTCCATACCTGCTGCATCAAGACCCATAGACTGATTGAACATACTGTTGCCAATGTCCAACTCACGCTGTCGTTGCTGCTGTGCTTGTTGTTGTGCATTGTAACGATCTACTGAGTCTTGCTGTGCAAATGCCTGAGCAAATCCAGTACCATCAGGAGACATCATGCCACCACCAGTGAACCCTAGAGCATCTCCACTAGACATTAGACCAGTTCGACCAGAGCCAAACATAGAACCACCTAGTGCTAGTGCTTCAGCATTACGATTACCAGCACCCATCTCACGCTGTTGGTTGTAGAACTGATTAGCTAGTTGACCATAGTCACCACCAGCAGCAGTGTAGGCTTGTTGTCCTAGACCCTGCATCTGGTTCTGTGCTTGTTGGTATCGAGGGTCTAGTGAGAAACTAGCTTGACCATTGTTAAACTGAGAAGAGCCTAGTCCAGAGGTAACGCCATATGGTTTATATGTACCCCCTTCGTATGCTTTGTTAGCTGCATCTATCTGCATTTGAGAAGCTTGTTGAGCACCTTGTGATGCTGCATTAGCTCCCTTGTTACCTAATAATCCACCTATTAATGATGGTGCTACTGCTGCTGCAATCTGTCCCCACATTATACTGTACCTCTATTTGAAATTAGTTTGTTATGATCAAGAATCTGTTGTCCTGTTACAACTTCATTCCTAAACGATTCTAAAGCTTGTGTCTGTCCACGATTTGTTTGAGCATTCTCTACTAAAAGAATTGGCTGCCAAGTCATAGCACATTTCCATTGATCAATGATCTCCTCAGACTGTGGGTCTTTACCTTTGATGTTAGTGTACCAAGCACACCTTTCAATGTACCCATCAACTGCTTTCTCACACGTATGTCCTAGAGGACAGGTTAATACAATTTTCATATTTTAATTCTTTGAACAAATGATCACATCAACATAGTGGGGAGCAATAGTCTGGCTAGTTACTGAACCAGATAATCCGTGGTTATGTCCTGCGTTACCACCTTGATATTCTAGCTTAGTAACTATTGGATAAGAGTTACTCGCACCTACACCTTCACCTCGGTCACTACTTCCATCTGCGTCAGCAGTACCATATGAACCAGTATACCCGTGAGTGTGTGAGGGCATCTGAGAAACAGTAATCGTATGGTTGTTTACACTAAAGTTGTCTGCATGAGTGTGAGTAAAAGCAGAACTAAATGCAGTACTACCTCCACTACCACCACCATTACCAGACACTACACGTAATGCTTTATCATTGTGAGTGGTAACCTTAGTCCACCCTGTAGGAGCAGCAGCTTGATGGAACACCATAACAGTACCTGCTACAAATCCTGCTCCTTGAGCAAAAGCTGTAGTAGCTATCTGTGTAGTACTAGTACCAGACGAGGCAGTAGGTGCAGTAGGAGCACCAGTTAAAGCTGTGTTGTTTGAGTTAGCCTTAGTAGCTATTGCTGTAGCTAAGGAATTAAATTCATCATCTATCTCTGCACCTTTAACACGCTTGAGAGCATTACCTGCTGACAAGGAATCTTTAGTTGCAAAGTTTGTGGACTTTGTATAGTTACTCATTATATGACCCTGCCTGTTTTAATATATAAATCAAATTTCTGAATAGAAACTTCATTGCCACTAATTTCTGTTTCAAAACCTAACTGAACTACTGAGCCACTACCTCCAATGGATAGCTTAACTCGATCAGTACCTCCACCACCTGTATACTCAGCAATGTTATACTCACCAACATTGTATTCAGATAGAGCAGTCTGTTTAACTGTAGCATTGTAAGACCTGTACTCATCTGAGTAATCAATACCAGCCTTAACTGTGAACGCTTGACCAGAACCACCTATCAATGTAATGCCTACACTCTTCAATATCTTAGTAGTAGTAGGTTGCTCAAAGTCAAAGTAGTTTGTGTAGTAGAGCATACGATATGTTTCGTCATCATCAAGGTAACCACTGTACTCAGCTACTCCTGTAGTTTGACCAAACAATAATCGTCCATCAGTAGTGCTTATCATTCCCCTGTGAGATAGACCAGCCCATCGAGTAGTCCTTGCTGCTCCATTCTCTAGCTTACCTCGCATATCAAAGCAGTAGATCTGCTGGCTAGTAGGAAAACTTAATAAATAGAAAGCATGTTCTGGAGAGTATACACTCTTGATATTCTCAACAGGTTCTGTAGCTTCTAGTGCTGTAATCTCGTCACGAACATTAACAGACAAGTCACCAATAGGAGCAGACTTCTCTTGTATTACTCGACTTAATGAACGTAGTCCTGATTTAGATAAGAATAGAATATCAGCACCTGTGTTCTGTACTGAGTCACGAGCAACACAACCTACGCCATGTATAACTTCTACTAGTCTTAAATCTGTAGGTACTAAGTAGCTTTGATCATTACTTGTGTCTGAGTCCTGATAAATAACAATAGAGTTTTTACAGAAGATAACTAAGTTGCCGTTGAATGCAGCCAAGGCAGTGATAGAGTCTCCACCCTTAGTGAATGATGTAGCTATGTCTAGGCTACCACTCGTACCACCTGTCCATCTAATACCACCACCATGAGTAAGAACTAAGTCTGACCAGTACACAGTATGATTGTCACCTGTAATGTCAGCAGCCCATAACCTACCATAAGCAGACACCACTGCATTAGCTTGAGGTGGAGTTCCAGCAGCATTGGTAGCAGCATCAATCCTTTGTAGAGCAGCACCTGATTCTCTTACTAATGGATGATGTCCTCGTTGAAACATGTACACTCTGTTACTTAAAGTAGCACACTGCCAGTTGTCTGCTGATATAGCGGCAGAGTTTGTTATGTCTGATAGTGTAGCTAGACCTGAGTATACTTTGTTATCACCAAATGATATGAACTCTGATACCCCTGCGTTATTTACAAACTCATGCAGTCCTTTAAGGTTAACAGCAGTACTGGCTGTAGTCCTGTCTATCCAACCTTCTCTAGATCCTAATCGTCCAGACTTATCAATGACGCAGTTCGTAGCTTCTAAGGCATAACCACTGGCTAAAGTAATACTACTTTCCTGTGTGTTTAAACCAAAAAACCCTGGGGCTGCAATTGATGTTGAGAGTAATTGCTTTGTCATTAGCTAGTCCAGATCAGTTCTTCGGGATGTTTGTTACCATCGAGTTGGATAGCATCATTCAGTAGTGCTCGTGCATTTGCGAATGCTGTGTTACCTGTCTGAGCATTATCTTCACCACGCTCTTCAATAGCTTTAGCATAGGCCAACATAACTACTGGATGAGAAGGTACATTAAACTTATCAGCATCTGCTTCAAGGTCTGCTGTCCTAGCAACCACGTTAAATCGTAATGTATAAACACCATCAGGCTTAGGATAAATATCTACTAGAGTATCTCCATCAGTACTAACACCATTAAAAGAATAGTTGGAAGGTGTTCCTGTTGCAACTGTTGCTGAAAGAAACTTGTCATCAAACCAAGCAGCAGATTGATACTGCATGAAAGCATTAGAGGTGACGTTGGTTACATAAAGAACACTAACATTATTCTGTGTACCATTTAACTCGTAGTTAAACACATCACTAGTGGTTGTAACAGTTAGAGATTGTCTGAGGGCTGACCAGTTCCAAGCTTCTTCTACTTCAAGTTTAGCATCATTAATAAACATTCCAATGAGTTCACTGTATTCAGTATCAGAGACTGATGTGACAGGACGCTCTCGTAAACGCTTTAGAACTTTGTTTACTGCATTTAAGTAATTCATATATTATACCATATTTTTAATCAAAAGTAAATAGACTACTATTTTAGTTTTAAACTACCTAACTTTCCTGAGACTAGTTTAGTTAACAAACCACGCATACCAAACTTAACAACGTACACACCAATGACTAAGTACTGATACCACTCTGGCATTACTGCAAATGATTCAAAGGCTGCTGTTACTTCTTCTTGATAACCAAGGAAAGAAGCTGCAATAGGAACTAGCAGAAGGGCAATCATTACCTCATCGAGCAGGGACTTATCCATCTGATTCATTGCTACTAGATCTAAGTTAAAGTCTTGTGTCTGACCATCATCAGCTAGTTTGTTTGCTGCCCTAGCTCCTGCTGTCTTAACATCTGCGTCTGCTTGTATGCCTACAATAGCTGCTGCTGACTTAGCCTTGGCTACTTGGTTCTTACCTTCTAAGTAAGTGTTTCCTAGACTTGCTATAGGGCTGAGTAATCCTGAGAGCCATCCCATGTTAATCCCTCAACTCAAAGTGAGGCATGTCCTGCCAACTCTTCCACAGCCCACCCCATTTCAATTCATACCCTAGTTGTGCAGATGCTTGCAGCATAGCAGTGGCGATTGTGGTAAGGTGAAGCTTGTCCCAACTTGCCTTTCCGTCAACATAACCATACACATCAATGGCTTTCCCTGTTTGGTGATATGATTTGTTAGTTCGTCCATCACACTTAGATTTGCCAGAGGTATACAATGCAGCTTGGTCTTCAATGCTGCGAAGCCCACCAGAAGAGGGAATGCCAAAGTCAATAGGACTAAGCGTGATAGCGAGTTCTGCAATATCAATGAGTCGATCATCTATTCCTGCCATGTTGTTGATACTATTCTTTCCTAACTCAAAGCCCATCATATATCCCCATTAAAATATAACCAACAAGCTACAGCAGTAGCACCAATGATCCACATTATCTTCTTGATAACTGACTTACCTACAGCAAGGTAGAACCTTTCATAAGCTTTGTCTGCTGCTAACTCAGCTATCTCATTCTTCTCTGCTTGTGTTAACTCTCGATCATTCATTTACAAATTCCCTTTTATATAAATTAACATACCAACGAATGCTGCTAGGAAAAGAACAGTTAATAGTGTTACTAAAAAACCTGTCTCTACATTACTCTTTATCTTCTTAGCTCTTACTCTCTGCTTCTTAGCAGCTACTTGCTGCTGCTTAAAGAACTCATCTCTGAATTGCTGATACTTGTAGTAGCCTAGAAGTCCTTGCTTGTTAAGCATAAACTCCAATTCTTTCTCTTGCTTCTCTATAGCTTGTTTAGCTTGATAAGCAGCTAGTACATCCCCAGTACCCATCTTAGCTTTCTGCTGTATAGACTGACTAGCACCAAAGTATTTAGTTAATGCAGATCCAGCATCAGCAATCTCTTTACCATTAGCAAGAGTAGTTTTAATAACTGCAAAGGCAGCATTGGCAATGGCTAACTCAGCTAACATACCCATAACCTCTTTGAGTAGTAATCCTCTGTAAGCTCGTATGGTGGCTTCTGAGGCTGTATTGGTCTATAGTCATAGCTACGTATTACTTGTGGTTCAGCGACCAGCACAGAGCCTTGTGGAGCCTGTGAGGGACTGAAGTAGGTGGGATAGACTTCCGATATAGTTGACCACATTATATACTCTGCATATTCTTTACACAGAATGCTGTGCTAGTTTTATCATCTTCCACTTTAACCACTGCATACCCTACCATTGGACTAAGCACAGGTTCATATCCTCCTATCTTAGCTACACGTAATAACTCTTTTCTACAATTATTAAACGTACTGTAACTAGACATGATCAATGGAACTTGAGGCTCACCATTGGCTAACATTGTTGCAAGGATTATTGACCACATTACTTCTTAGCTTTCTTATGGGTTAGAGGTTTACTAGAAGGAGTATGCTTTGCACCTGTCATAACTCTACCTGACGTATGCTTGTGCGTCTTACCTTTGTACTCTGTACCATTCTTTAAGTAGTGCTTAACACCTTTCACTTCTTAAATCCTTTCTTCATATTCTTGTAAGCCTTTGGAGATACAGTGGACTTTGCTTTAGTTCTACTAGTCCCAGCTTTCTTTCTTTTGTTTATGTTTCCATATAATGACATTACTTACTCCTCACCATTTTGATTTATTTGCCCAGAATGCTGCTGACATTTTACCCTTAGCAATGTTCTTACCATGCCTAGCTTTGAATGACTTACGCTTGGCTTTCATCTTATCACTCTCACCAGCCTTTGGCTTACCTGCTGTACTTGCACCTTGCTCACCATAACGAATCATCTTAATGGTAGATCCTTCTTTGGCGAGTACTACGTGTGACTTTGTAGCGTGTTTAGGTGTACGCTTAGGGCTGTTGTAACCAGAGAAGGTTTCACCCCTGTACTCTATGCTCATACAATCGCTGCCCTAGCTGCTGCTCTGGCTGTAGTCACATCGGCTGGCACTGCTAAACCTGTCTCTGCGTGGCGTGTGATGTACCAATCGGTTGATGCAAGATAGGCTTGGTTAGTTGCGTTAGTCTCTGCTTGAGCATTAGCTGAAATCTCTGCATCAGTGAATGGAACTGCTTCTTTGGTTATGCCTGTAGGCAAAGCACCTAAAACCTCTATAGTTACTTCTTCTCGCACATCGTAAGCACTTCCACGATTGTCTTCAACGTAGGCCCACTCTGAACCTGTTAGAACTACAGCGTAACCTTCTCTTGCACTCAGTGGTTCAGTAGTTGTAGCGTTAGCTGGTATTAAGAATTGACCAACATCTAAAGGGTCTGGTGAGGCTGTAGAAGTCCCAACGTATTCACCTGTTCCCCCTACATAGTTATAAATTTCCATGCTCACCTCTTAGTATTTGATGATTATCATTCGGTTAGTATTACGAGGACGAGACTCGTTTCCACCTGTACTGTTTGTTGTCTTAGTTTGACCAGCGTCATGGTGTCTATAAGTTTGGCTACTCGTTGCCGAATTAGCATAATTATTAAAATCTGCATAGGTGTGAGTGTGTGCTTTGTTTTCACTTAGCTGTTTAGAACCTACAACGTCACCCGTAGTGCCATCACCTCTGTTTGTACGAGCAGCCCTGTCAGGGTCATTGGCTGAACCATGCGCCCAACCACGAATAAACTCACCTCTGGCATCAGGTAAGTTAAAGGTTGATGAACCATCACCTACACCAAAAGTAGTGCCAAGCACAGCGAATAGTGCTGAGTAGGTAGACCTTGATATAGCTGCTCCATTCTCTTCAAGCCAGCCTGTGGGAACTGTAGCTGTCGCCCAAGTCATCTCAGAGCCAGCTACTGTAGAAGGTAATCCTGCTGCTGTTATTTCTGCTGCCAGCCCTGTGTAGTCTGATAACTCTCTTGCCTTGGTCATACGTCATTCTCCACCCAAGTTGTTGTATCTTCATTCCACTTGTATGCTTTGCCGTCAGTTGGATAAGACACTGGAGCCTCCCATTGGCAAGTATCTTCTACTAATACCCAAGATGGGTAGGGCTTTGGTGCAATGAAAGCATCACGAACTTTGTCGTATGTATGTCCTACTCCAGCATAGTTCTTTCTAAATGAACCACTGTAAGAAGTCTGTACCCATAAAAATGAATCACCCACTGCGCCTGAGTTAATAAAGTCTTGTTCAGCTACTATTACTTCTGTAACTACATTGTTATTTAATTTAGCGAAATGGCTCATGTTAAGTACCTCACGATTACGATTCCAGAACCACCAGCACCACTACTAACATTTGTAGATGCACCGCCACCACCAATAGTTACTGTATTAGCACCTTGCAGGACTAATAGTCCTGTCCCAGTAAGCATACCTCCAGCACCACCGCCTCCATGACCAGCACCAGACCCATCATCACCAGCACCACCGCCACCGCCAGTATTAGCTGTTCCTGCTGTACCTGCTGCATTTACTCCACCAGCACCACCACCTCCAGAACCACCAGCACCTGCTGCACCACTATACTGCCAACTACCACCACCGCCACCGCCAGCGTACATGACTGATGAACCAGAGTAAGAATTAGCTAAACCAGCACCGCCAGCACCATTTTGATTTGAGGAAGCATTACCACCTACAGCGCCAGCGCCACCACCGCCGCCACCTCTTAGATTTTGACCACCAAAATTACCACCAGTACCACCAGCGTTACCTTGTCCAGAAGTACCAGCACCTCCAACTCTATCATCATTATTATTACCAGCAGCGGCACCGCCTCCAGAACCACCAGCACTTCCTGCTCCAGAATCCCAAGCAGCACCAGCACCACCACCAATAGCTGTTATTGAGGTAAATACAGAGTTACTTCCGTTTGAACCTCTTGCGTATGCACCTGAGCCTCTACCAGCACCTGAGCCACCTCCAGCAACTACTAAGTAATCAACACTACCAGTAGCACTTGGGGTAAACGTACCAGATGATGTAAAGGTGTGTATCGTATATGCACCAGAAGTAGTAATCGTTCCACCTGTAGCACTGAATGGTGGATCACTCATAAATTTCCAAGCATTGCCATTATAAACTTTCATAGCATTTACAGTAGAAGTAGTGTCAAACCATTGATCTCCAACAGCAGGACTTGAAGGTGCTGTTGTAGATTTAGTTAATTTTGCCTTAGCAGCCAACAGCGTATCAGCATCAGACTTAGTGTAATGATCTGCCACAGTAAACG
>Ga0302131_1000577_pt1 | contig 21861 bp, 42 predicted proteins | sample CB9_20m_MG_FD_203105 | JGI IMG/M metagenome (GOLD analysis project Ga0302131, IMG submission 203105) | Marine microbial communities from Western Arctic Ocean, Canada - CB9_20m | ecosystem: Environmental > Aquatic > Marine > Oceanic | place: Canada: Western Arctic Ocean | collected 2017-09-19
CCACTTTACGTCCAATGAAGAACGAAGCCTTGGCTAAAACTGGCGACAACGAACATCGTCAAATCGTTTCTGAATGTACTTTGGTTGTACGCTCGGAAGTGGCTTTGGGCTTAGTTGCTGACTGTACTACAAGCTAGTTATACGCTTGTGATACAATAAGGGGGTGCTACGGCATCCCTTTTTTTATGGAGAATTATAATGGCTAAAGTAAAAATTGAAGTAACGTGCGATAACATCATGCTTGACGAGATGCGCTATGCTGGATGGAAAGGTGAAGTTGACCAAACTATCGTTGACGCTGTTAATGCTATAGATGATGGTTATGGCTCACCACGTATTAAGGTAGAAGTTAAGAAAAAACTTACCAAGAAACCTACCAAGAAGGTTGTCTAATGGCTAAAATTTCAGAGCAGTTTCATCAAGACGGTGACAAGCTAATCCATGTTAAACAACAGGATTGGAATCCAATGCTCAAGCAAGCAGAAGAGATGCGCCAGAACGGAAACGCTACCTTTGGCGAATCTGTCTGCATTGGCGTAATAGACCAAGCACTAATGGGTGAATGGCTTAAAGAAGCTGGTGTGAAGTGGGATGACCCTGCGGCTCAAGATGTCGTTAAGCGCAAGATGCTTTCAGGCGAGTTTGACAAGCTACGAGTCTGGGAGGGCAATTACTAATGTTTAAGTTAGGCAAAAATAGTATAAACAATATGGCAGGAATCGATGGAAGACTTATTGACATTGCAGACGTTGCTATTACGCTATCTAATATTGATTTTGGCATCCCTTCTACTGGTGGCCTGCGCTCAAAAACAGACCAAGCCAAACTGTTTGCTGATGGTGTCTCAAAAGCAGATGGAGTCAACAATAAGTCATACCACCAAAGCGGAAAGGCGCTCGATGTGTACGCTTACGTAGACGGGAAAGCCTCTTGGGACAAGCTACATTTAGCCCTTATTGCAGCAGCTATGTTGCAAGCCTCGGCCCAGTTAGGCTATGAGCTAAAGTGGGGTGGCCTTTGGAAGTCATGGCAAGATTATCCGCATTTTGAAATAAAGGATTAATTATGAGCTTTTTAAGTTTCTTAAATCCAATCGCTAGTTTAGGTAGCACCTACCTAGAAGGTAAGAACCAAGTCGCCAAGGCCAAGTCAGCAGCAGCCATTGTAAGTATCAAGGCAGATGCTGACGTTAAGGTGGCAGGGGCTATAGCGGCTCACAAGCTGGCTGATAACGGTCAGACACAGGATTTCAACCTTGATTTGGTAGCAATGCAGCAGATGGACAAGTCATTCTTAGACGAGGTGATGATTGCCCTGCTACTGGTTCCCATTGCAGCGTCATTTGTAGGCTACCAAGAAGAAGTCACAGCAGCGTTTGAATCGTTCGCTGCCATGCCTGATTGGTATCAATACCTAGTATTGGGTGTTTACATTGTTAAGTTCGGTATGCGTGGATTGCTCACCAAACTAATGTCAGGCAAACTTGGTGGGATTAAATTAAAATAGATTCTATTTTGTTTTTAATAGCGGCAGATTTAGTGGCATAAAAATCACTAAACTTGCTTCCGCTTTTTATTGCATCATCATAAATTGACATCTCAATTTTTAGTTGATCAACTTTTCTTGCTTGGGCTATTTTTTCTTTTAATGTCATGGTTTAACTACCTGTAAAATAAATGTTGGTCTATGTGGTTAACTAAGGTCATATCATAAGCCCATGCTGGTGGCTCAATCCAATCAGCAAAATAGTGTGTTGCACCTTCACTAATGTCGGTGACTCTTCCGTAATAGATGTTCTGGGCTAGTATGGTGGCCTCAAGCATTGCTTTGCCATCAGTAGGTACGTCAGGCATCCCATCACAGAACCAACTATACTGGCATCTGTGCTTAATTGGATACTCGCTCCAAGGGTTATATTTAGCCTGTTTAACCACCCCACAGACTGTGTTAGGGTAACGCTTACTAGCTACCCTGTTCATGGTGCTAAACCCCACCATTAGCTGCCCAGCTACAGACTCGCTTCTTGCCTCAAAGTAAAGGTTTAAAGCGAGACACATTACAGCACTAATCATTTTAAATCCTCTGCATTAATATTTTCAACTATGGTGCTGGGTGATAACCCAAGGTCAATCCTGTCTTTTGGCTTTTTTGATTCACCCAATGGGGTAGCATCTTTTTTCACTAACTTAGGGAATGGTGGTATTTCACCAAAGATTTTATCAAAACTATCTTTAAATTGATTATCAATCATTGCACTATCTCCTGAATGGTTACACCTAGTTCCCTCGCAAGTACCATATCTTCTGCGTGACGCCTTTTCTTGACATGGGATGCGTTACTAGCCTGAACCTCCATTTGTGCCTTAGACACTTGTTTTGACTCCCTGCGCAGCTTCTTAGCCAATGCTTGATTAAAAGTGGCTGTGATTCTTTCTTTGTAAGTCATACACATTCTTCCTTATGATAATATTCCACTATATCATTAGCCATTTTAACAAAGCGATAGGCTATGCGTTCTGGGTTTAAAATATTCATCGGGTCTTCATCTAAAACACTGCGGAACAATTCAACAAATTCATCATCAAACTGGGTGTCTGTAAAGCCACTGGCGACTGCATAAGCAGAATGACTGCTTACACTATCTTCAACAACTCCATCATCAGCCAGCAGTTCCTTAAAGCGTTCTAGGCTTACTTCGGGCATTGGTATATAAGATTGCATATTATACTCCTTGAAACAATGTGTTAATGAATAACCAAATTGCAAAAAAGCCCATGACTATGCCCGTTATACTAAAGACCAAAGTCATGCGCTTATTGAATTTCTTTTGAGCAAGAACTTCCTTGCTGTGAATTAAATATTTATAATCTTGCATAATCATCTCCTAAAAATTCTGAATTAATAAGCCATTTTCAAATTCGATAACAAGGGTCTTTGCCCTTAATTCTTCTAAATCTTCAATGTCTAGGGCTTTGTAATTTGACTGAACATCTGCAAAGTCTACATATTCTGAAAAATCACAGCAAATTGAAACAACGTCTAAATGGTAAGCTGTGCCTTGTTCATCGTTTCTTTCTTCCAAGTAATGATATAAGGCGCGTAATGCCAACCGAGAAAAGTCATTAGGGCGAGTGTCATTGAATTCTTGAATGAACTCGTTGGTGGTTAAATCTTTGTAAATCATAAGATACTCCAAAAGCCCCGAAGGGCTTATTATTATTATTATCCACCAATAGATAGATAATGATTTTTAAGTTCAAGGGCGGCTGTTTTAGCCGCATTATATGAGCCAAAATCTGTTGGGTCGTAGGAATCCTCATAATCTTCACAAACCATTAAGCCAGAAACTTTATTGTAGACTTCATAAGCAATAACTTTCCCATCGTCTTTCATAACTTTGATAGAAGAAAATCTTGAAACATGGTATTCGGTGGGTTCGATCATGTGATACTCCATTTATTAATGTATTTACTTAACTTATGAACCATATTAATGGTTGGCACAAGAAAGTATACCTTTTTAGGTAATTATTTTTACATTAATGAAAATGTTTATAAAATGTTATAATATGCTGCTTCTTCGATTACATCATTCTCTTCAAGCCACTCTAAGCATAAGTCCATAACCATCTTATCGTTTCTAACATCGAAAAACTCTAAGCGGTCTACTAGATACTCTCGACCATCATCACAGATCATGATGATCTTGATTACTGTACCACCAGCCCATGTGAACCTGTAATTTTCACATTCAAATACTCTGTAAGTTTTCATAGTGTTGCCCTTTCAATAGTTTCTAAAAAATTAATTATTTTCTCTTTGACCCGTAATCACTTAAAATACACCAACCCCAACATTCATCTTCTTTGCCAATGGACACATCATCCCAAAACAAGCCAGCTTTATAACCTTCGCTTTGCAGAATCTGTAAAGCAGTTATGGCTTGTAATGGACCATCACTTACCCAGTGCAAATGACTGTTTAATAAATCAAACTCGTTGACTTTATTTCCTTCTTCCCAAAAAAAACGATCATTGTGAGGCATTTCCATTCCATCAGTTGAGCATTGTGTATGAATAAACATATTAAAGTGCTTTAAAGTTAATTCTATTTTCATTTTTAGCTCCAAAGGCCAAAGCCCTATTATTTCTTTAAACGCATATAAATCTCATGTGAATATGTCAAACACATATCTTGATAATAATTTTCTTTTTCTGGGTTCCAGCCTTTCATGGCATCCCTTGCTGATGCACAATCACCAACAATATACTTGAGGGCATCTAGGTCAACACTTTTGGCATGGTCTTCCCATTTATTAAAATCATCTGCTGTTGCGCCACTCATAAGATTCTCCAAGGGGCCGTAGCCCTTATTGATTAATTAAAGTCCCCAGTTTTCTAAGCAGATTGGGCCTATGCCTAGCTTGATTGACTCAGCGTTAGTAAGCAATCTTCCGCAGCAAGAACAGTTGCCTGTGGCTTGTCCGTGATGAACTGCTGCTGCCTTGGGGTCTTCGGCAATGGCTTGCAGCTCGGAAAGAATTTCCTTGCGTGACTCACGCAGACCAAAGAACTTGCCTTCAGATGTAATCTTTCCTGCGTAGTCGCCTTCGTCTTTTACATAGAGACAGCCGCCATTCTTGCCACTTGCAGGAGCAAGAGATAACTTGATAACGCCAAACACAATCTTCGGCTTGGCTAAACCGTTAGCCAGCGCAGTGTCGAACAGAGCGTTGATCTTAGCAAGATCAAGCGAAGGCATATTAGCTTCTACCGCAGAACGGGCAGTGTTACGCTCCTGCTGCTTGGCGTATCCATTGACTATGCAAGCAAGCTGCTTTTCTGACAAAGAGCCGTATTTCTTAGCCTTGCTAAGAAGATCTTGATAGAAAGATGACCACGTTGCGCTAGTGAGCCAAGCAAAACCTTCGGGGCCAATGGCCTCGACAATTTGAGCTACTCCTTCACGGCTAGTAGCTTCAAGCTTGACAACCTTCCTGTTGTGGCGTTGCTTAGATGCCTTGGCACGATCTGCTGCGCTAGTCAGGAAGTAACCTTTGCCGCGACAGGCGAAGCAGTCAGTACGATACTGATGCACCCGAACGCCTGTGTATTTGCCTGTTCCCGCACAAGGTTGGCAAGGAAACTGCTCTGTTTTCGCGTAGAACCCTGTAGACTCAGTTGTAGGAACGGTATCCCAGTCATCTCCTAGGTCGCTGAATAAATTGTCAAAATCTATATTGCTCATATTATGCTCCGTTTTGTTATTTACTTAACTTATGACCATAATATACCTTATAAGGTATCACTGTATACATTTTTAGTAACTTTTTTTGCAATATCTAAACCAGCACAAATAAACACTTTGTGGCCTATACCTTCTAAATAGGCAATCCAATCTTTTTGCTTCTCGCTAACTCTACCGCCTTTTGACCTTTTCATTTCTATCCAAGTGTTCCATGCGGGTATGTAAAGGTCTGGAACACCAGCAGAAACACCTTCGGCCTTTAACCTAGCCCCTGCACTTTGTGACCGCTTTTCACCATTAGGAATGGCAAATATCCTAACGTCTGGATATGTTCGCCTAAACCATTGAACAAATAACACTTGCTCTTGATGTTCACTGGGTATTTTTAAAACGGAATTATTGGTATCCAATCTTGACACTGATCTAGTTGGCTTGCGAAATCTTCGGGCGGCTCTATTTGGTATTGTTGGCATAATCCTTCCTCGTTATAGTTGTCGCAAGTGTGACAGCATTTAGGTTCTTTAATATCAAACAAGGCATTAACCTTTGCATTGTACTCTTCAACCACTTTCGGGGTCTTATGACGCATAATTTCTCCTTACTACATTAAAAAACTTCCCATTCTTTTCATAATCAATAGCATCTGGTGGGGTTGCTTGGTTAAACGCTACTGATGCTTGATATAAGCCGTTGGCAGCAACTAACTCTGCATGACACCCGCTAGCATGGGCAATCGTATTAACTTGTCCTAAAGCCTTTTGACCAGCATAGCCGCTATGATTTACGCAAAAGTATTCAGTAATTGGTTTATCGCTTAATGATTTTCCGTAATAGGTGGCTCTAAGCATTTCATTTCCAGCCCTGCTGGTGTATTCATCCCACTGCCAACTAGCCACCGCCATTTTTAACTCGGTATCAGTACCCATAATGCAATCATCTCGCAACTGCATAAGTGTTTTATTTTGGCTTTCGGGAAATTCATTGCCGCATGATGGGCAAACCATAATGGATATGTGGACTATTTCGTGGCATACATCACATACTTTTATTGGTGCTTCACCACCACCGCCTGACTTTTGAGGTGGCTTAACTCTAGTAATTGGTCCATGAGTGGATATATTGCCTGCAAAATCTAACACCAAACAATGCTTGGTGTGTTTTTTTGGCCTTAAACCCCTGCCAGCCATTTGCATATAAAGAGCAGGGGACATTGTAGGCCGAAGCATTACGATTAGATCAATTTCTGGAAAATCAAACCCAGTGGTTAATACATTGGCATTGGTTAATGCTCTAATTTCCCCAGCCTTAAAACCCCTAATGATTTCTGCTCTTTCTGCTGCTGGTGTTTTACCTGTCACACAAGCTGCGGTTATTCCCATATCATTTAATTCCTCTGCCATGTGTTCAGCGTGATTAACACCAGTACAGAAAAAGAGCCAGTGCTTGCAATCTTTTGCCCTGTGGATAACTTCTTCTGTAACTTGTGAATTTGTTTCATAGTTATCCACAGCCGCTTGCAGTTCAGACTCTATGTATTCTCCACCTCGCTTATTTACGCCATCTACATTTAGTTTTGTTGTGGTGCTTTTGCTTCTAAGTGTGCACAAGTGACCTTTGTGTATTAACTCTTCAATGGTTACTGGCTCAATGCGGTCATGGAACAATGCGCCCTCTTCATCTATGTACCCATGCCCTAGCCTAAATGGGGTGGCCGTTAGTCCAACGACACGCAATTTAGGGTTAATATCAAATAATTTTTTAATCAGTGATCTATAACCACCTTCATCTTTATGTGATATGAGGTGACATTCATCTACAATAATAATGTCGATATGGCCTATTTCATCTGCTCGGTTGCGGATAGATTGAATGCCAGCAAATGTAATGGGTTCTGCTAGGTTCTTTTGCCGTAATCCAGCACTGTATATCCCCATTGGTGCGCCAGCCCAATGTTGGCGCATTTTCTCTGCGTTTTGCTGAATTAATTCTTTTACATGGGTTAGCATCAAAATCCTTGTTTCGGGCCAATTGGTTAATGCGTCTTTGCATAACTCGGCTACAATATGGCTTTTGCCACTACCAGTAGGCAGCACCAAGCAAGGGTTGCCTTGGTTGTTTCTTAACCAGTTGTAAAGCAAATCAATAGACCTTTGCTGGTAGTCTCTTAATATCATCCAATAAATCTCCCGTTAAATGCTTCCCTTAATTTATCCCCACCGCCACTAGCACACTGGTCTGGGTTGGCAATAATTTCTTGACCGCTATAACCACTTTCACCATTTAAAACTTCCTTGCCGTTAATAATATAAATGGCTTCCCATTCGCTTTTTGCCTCTTTGCGTTTATACGGCACTAGGTCTGGGTGTATAACGTGACTGTCACAGCCAGTGCGCTGAAATTCTAATGGAATATTTTCTGAGTTGTGGCGTTCACAGTGCCATGTTGAATCTTTTTTGGCGGTTGCATGGGCGCAAGTTCTGCAATTACCTTGTTTGGTGGGTTCATTTTCGTGACAGAATGAGTAAGCTGCACAGAACTTGCAAAGATACCAAGCCTTGCTAGCACCGCTGCATGGTTCTGGCAGTCTATCGGATAGGGCTATGCGCTTTCCTCTTGCTACAGCTTTCTTAGCAACGTCAATATCAAAATGAATACGCTCTGTATGCAGCCTGTCATCGTCTTTGCAAACAGCCACATATAAAGCCCTTTTTAACTTTAACCCTAGCATATACACCTGCATCTGAACGTAGTGCATGGGCTTAGATGCTTGTACACCTTTCTTTAAATCTTCAAAACTCTTTTTGCTGTGGGTTTTAAATTCTGCTAAATGCTTTGTGTTTTCCGCAGTGGGTACGCCATTATGAATAACACCATCTACACTGCCAGATACATGGGAACCAAAGTCCACTCGGTTCTGGCTTCCATCAATATCTATACCGATTGCGCGTAAATCTGAAATGATTTGAGGTTCTTCTAAATGCCCTCGCCTAAATAGCCGCAGTATACGACCTTGGAATTGCTCTACAACGGCCCATCTAAATGATAGCCATAACCATCTATCGCAATGATGCCCAAGTCCCGAACAGCCTAAATGGGGTCTTGGTTGTTCTTGCCTTGCTTCATGCGCTTGATCTATTAGTGCTGAAATATGTTGGACAGGTTCTGGTATTTTTGCCATAATAAAATCTCCTTTATAGTAAGTATTGACGGGCCTTTTACAGCCCGTCTTTTTTATGGGTGTTATTTAGCCCAAGGTGGAGTGCCTGTTGCTGGTGCAGCAGTAGTTGATGAAGCAACGGGTGCTACTCCACCTTTCATTGCTTTAAAGCCACTTACATCATTTGAAGCATCGTACCCACCACTTGCTTCACGAATCTTGACTTTGATTTCTAACTGACCACCAATTAACTGGTCGGTATCTTCTACCGAAGCCAAGCCAATGGCCCTCATTAACTCGCCCAGTTGTTGGATTCCAATTTCTTGGGCTTTAGGATTAGGGTTGCGGATATTTAAGTTGCTAAATATAACTCGGCCCTCATGGGTTGGCCCTGTCACATTGTAACGAACTGCAATGTATTCCCCTGTCCCTGCTTTAGTGTCTTTTAAATCGGCACTACCTATCACACAGGTATACCAACCAATCGGTAAAGGCTCAAAGTTGTTTTCACTTTGTGGGATTTCGTTTGTGTTAAAAGATTGACCTAAATTAGCCATGATTATGCTTCCTTTTCTATAGTAAATGATGGGCGACCAGCTTTTGTGGTTACAGCCCCTAGTAATGCTTCGGTAATACTTTCATCGGCAGCTTTCCAGCTTGCCATGTTAATGGTTGGTGTCCAACGAAATAGTTCACCTAAATGGCTGGTTAATCCAGCATCGGCTGCTAGTTCTTGCAACTTGTCCCCATCAACTTTATTGGTTAGCCGCTCAACAATTTTAATGTTGTAGCCTTTAACGCTGATTGATTTAGTGCCGTTAAAATGTTCTGGCGCAAATTCTTGAACCAGTTGATCTTCTATCAAACGTCTTTTTTCAATCGCGTGTTTTTCATCGGCTTTTGCGTTTAACCAGTCGTTATAGATGCTCACGATACACCGCCAATCTTGGCAATAATCTCCCCAAGGTCTGGCGTTTCCCAAGCCTCTAACTTGCCACTGCGGTCTTTAGCCAACCATAGGCCGTCTGAATCGCACATTAATGCCCGTTGAGTTTTGCCTTCTTCATCTTTTTCTATCCTAAGTGCTAACACTTCATCGAAAAAATACGGCAGTTTTTGTGCCGTCTTGTTGCCGGGCAATGACGGGAAATAGAGCATTCTGCCCATCTCGTCTTGTTGCTTTTCTAACTTGGCGGTCATTAAAACGTGCATATTTAGGTCTCGGAATGCCCTAATTATTTCGCTTAATTGGACATCCATTTCGCCATAAGCTGCACGACCATCTTTATTAACCTTTTTTTCGTGGGCTAAAACGACTTCTGCAATCTCTGATATTGAATCTAAAACTACTGATTCAAATTCATCTGAATCTTGCAACCAACTATAGGCATCGTGTAGATCTCCAATGTTTTTTATTTCTATAAAAGGTATATTGTCATCTTTCAATGATAACAAACCATCTTCCGCAGATAGAACAACGGGTTTGGGTAGCGTTTTAGTTAGGGTTGTTTTACCAGACCCTGCTTGTCCATACACTAGAACTTTCAAGCCTTTGGCGTGGATATCGCCTGTGCTTTTTAATAAAATTGACATTATGTTTTCCTTTTTATAACTTCGGTTGGAAAAATTCCGTTTGAAGTTGTATACATTATAGCCATTTATTGGTATATTTAAAAGCGTTTTTATAAATAAATTTACATAAAGGGAATAAAAATGAATCTTGAGTTAGTTAAAGAGCAGCTTGAAGACTCCAATCTTCGCAAAGTTGCCAAAGCATCTGGCATAAATTACAACGTATTAACACGCTTAATGAGGGGCGATACAGACCCTAAATATTCCACTGTGGAAGCACTCTACAACTATTTAGAGGCGCGTGAAAATGGCAAGAATATTTGATCACCCATTTAAACCTCAAGAAGCACCAAGAGCCGAGCCACCCGAATTTCAGTTAATAGATGCTATGAAAGCATCTGGTCTAACACCACCAGCCCAAGTATTCTTGGATGGTAAATTACACCGATGGGCTGGCAGTGGTAAGAAAGACAAGAACAGTTGGTACTGTTGTTTTGCAGATGGTATCCCTGCTGGCAGATTTGGTGATTGGCGGCTAGATTTAGAAGTGACTTGGAGAGCAAACGTAGGGCGTGAACTTAGCAGTGCCGAGCAAATGGCAAATAGCCGTAGATTAAGCGAAGCCAAAAAAGTCCGTGATGCAGAAATGGCTCAGAAGCGTGAAGTTGCCAGCATTACAGTGGAAACAATCTGGACTAAATGTACAGGCTCAGAAGATACCCACCCATACCTACAGCATAAAGGCGTTAAATCTCACGGCTCACGCGTTACTGGTGACGGCAGACTAGCACTACCATTATATGGTGAAGATGATAGCATCAGCAGTTTACAGTATATAAGCGCAGAGGGTGGCAAGCAGTTTCATTCTGGCGGTGCAGTGTCTGGAAAGTTCTGGATACTTGGCACTATGGACGAATCAGGGCCATTATTTATAGCCGAAGGTTTTGCAACCGCAGCTACTATTACCGAAGCCACTGGCAGACCTTGTGTGGTTGCCTACAGTGCAAGCAATATCCCAGCAGTAACTGGCATAATGCGAGACAAGTATGGCATAGGGCAAGAGTTAATCATTGTTGCAGATAATGATGAACATGGCGTTGGTAAAAAGTATGCAGATCAAGCCAGTGTTCGTTCTTCTGCTAAAGTAATTATGCCACCAACCCTTGGTGATGCTAATGATTACGCGCAAGAAAAAAGCAGTGAAGACCTATTATTGCTTTTAATGCCGCCAGCCAGCAGCATTTATGAAGTTCTTAGAGTGGTTAGTGGGGACTCACTATCGCCAGACTACCAAGCACCAGACGAATTGATTCAAGATATGATCGTTCGTAAATCTCAATCAATGCTTTATGGCGACAGCAACAGTGGTAAAACATTTTATGCCCTATCAATGGCCCATGCCATTTGTGAAGGTACTCGATTTATGGGTAAACAGGTAGAAAAGGGTGTAGTCATTTACCTAGCTACCGAAAGCCCATCCAGCGTAATTAGCCGAGTTCAGGCCATTAAAGACTTTCATCAATGCAAAATGGCAAACCTCTTTATAGTGCAAATTCCCGTTAATTTCTTCACCAGCGATAAACACGCCACCGAAGTTATTGAACTGACAAAGCAAATAGAATCTGACACTGGCGAAAAGGTTAACCTTATTATTGGTGATACATTAGCCCGTATGACCGCAGGGGCTAACGAAAACAGTGGTGAGGATATGGTCCCAATATTACAACGCTTAGATGCTGTTGTTTACGAGGCCAATACCGCATTCTTAACTATTCATCACAGTGGCAAAGATGCTTCCAGAGGTGCTAGAGGTAGTTCAACCATTCGCGCCCATATAGACACTGAAATAATGGTGGTTGAGGAAAATGGTCAGCGTACTGCAACCATAACAAAGCAGCGTGAATTACCAAGCAAAGGCGTAGAAATCCCATTCAAGTTAGAAATTGTTCAAATGGGCATATCTAAGTTTGGCGAAAATGTCAGCACTTGCGTAGCCATATTTGACGATGAAGAGCGTGTAAAGAAGGTCAAGAAAGATTCTAAATTGGAGAAAAATAAGAAACTAATTGAAAGGGCTTGGTGGTCAGGTGGCGCAGAAGTGCGTGAAGTTGTTGGGGAAAACAAACCTTACATTAGCCGATCAGCCTTTAAAGAAATGTTAAGAAATGATGGGTTAACCGAGCCAGTTGTTAAAAATTATATGAAGCCATCTTATGATAATGGCCCAGTTTCCATTCTTTTAAATGGCGAAATAATAGCCAACCATGAGCATGGATATGTCATTTTAGATAACCTATTATCCTCTGCATTTTTGATAAGAAAGGGTTCTTAAAGTGGGTACAAAAAGGTACATGTACCCTTTTATGTACCTTGTACCTTTTTACGCATTATATGTACAAAAAGGGTACATAAAGGTACATATACCCTATAGGGTATGTACCTATGTACCTTGTATATGCCCATAAAAATTGTTCGTGTTATAATTTTAAAATAAGGAAATACAAATGCTAGAAATTGAATACAAAAAACCTAATGATCTTATTCCCTATGTGAATAACTCTAGGACTCATTCTGAAAGCCAAATCACACAAGTGGCATCAAGCATTAAAGAGTTTGGTTTTACCAACCCTATATTGATTGATGGTGAAAACGGAATAATCGCTGGTCACGGACGTTTACTGGCTGCCTTAAAGCTAGACATTAGTGAAGTGCCTACGATCACCCTACATGGGTTAACCGATGCTCAACGCAAGGCTTATGTTATTGCCGATAATCAACTTGCTTTAAATAGTGGGTGGGATTTGGATATACTAAAAATTGAAATGGATAGGTTAAGTGAACTTGATTTTAATTTAGATATTTTAGGTTTTGATGATGAATTTTTAAGCTATATGGATGAAAATTCTAATCTTGATAATTTAGGTGATGAAAACCCTTACACAATGAATATTGAAGCACCTACATATGAACCTAGTAACGAAAAACCACCTATGGTGATGCTTACCAATTTAGAAAAAACAAGCCAATTAATTGAAAAAATAAAAAAATCAAGTGTTAGTGCTGATGAAAAAACATTTCTATTATTGGCGGCAGAAAGGCACACAGTATTCGATTTCTCTAATATAGCAGATTACTATGCTCACAGTGATGAAGAAATGCAAAGTTTGATGGAAGATTCAGCACTGGTGATTATTGATTACGAAAAAGCACTTGAAGGTGGATTCGTGCAGATTAATAAACAAATGACAGAGCAATACGAGGAAGATTCAGAAATAGGTGACGATAATGCGTGATGATTTTTGTGCTTTTATCTTAACCCACGGCAGACCTAATAATGTTCTTACTTACGATACGTTAATAAAGGATGGATACACAGGTAAGATTTTTATAGTAATTGATGATGAAGATGATACAGCAGATCAGTATTATGACCGATTTGGCGATAAGGTTCTTATGTTTAGCAAGGAAGAAATAGCTAAAACATTCGACCAAGGCGATAATTTTAGTGACAGGCGTTGTATTGTTTATGCTAGAAATGCCTGTTTTGATTTAGCAAAAAAGGTAGGCTGTAAATATTTTATTGAGTTAGATGATGATTATAACTCTTTTAGGTTTAGAGTCTTAATCAATAATGGCGCAAACTTAGGCAGTTGTAATATATGGAATTTAGACAAAATTATTAATAATTTATTAACTCTTTTTTGCAATACAAACTCACTTACTATTGCCATGTCTCAAGGCGGTGATTACATTGGCGGTTCTGGGAACCCTTATGTAAGAAAAGGTTACAAAAGAAAAGCAATGAACAGCTTTATTTGCTCTACAGATAGGCCGTTTAAATTTTTTGGTAGGCTCAATGAAGATGTTAATTTTTACACGACAGAAGGTAGAAAAGGAAAACAAATATACACAATTATGGGTGTGCAGCTAAATCAACTTGAAACACAGTCAAACTCTGGCGGTATGACCGATATATATATGGACAAAGGCACTTATTATAAAAGTTTTTATTCAATTATGTATTCGCCTAGTTGCGTTAAAATTGGTTTAATGGGAAACAGTTCGGAAAGTATGAGAATTCATCATAAGGTTAAATGGAATAATTGCGCTCCAATGATATTGGAAGAGTCGATAAAAAAATGAAAATAGGAATAACAGCGTCATGCTTTGACTTGCTTCATGCTGGTCACATATCTATGCTCAGGGAAGCCAAGTTATACTGTGATCATTTGGTGTGCTGCATACAAACAGACCCGACAGTAGATAGACCAAGCAAAAATAAGCCAGTTCAATCCATTGTTGAAAGGCACATGCAATTAGCGGCAGTTAAGTATGTAGATGAGATAATACCTTATACGACCGAAAATGATCTCATTGACATACTTAATATGTTGAATATAGATGTTAGGATTATTGGAGAAGATTATGTCGGCGAAAGATTTACAGGTGATGATATGGACATAAAAGTTGTTTATAACAAAAGGTCTCATAAATTCTCAACATCAGATTTACGAAAAAGGGCTGCTAATATCTGCCCATTGGGTGAAAAGAAATGACAGACAAAAAACCACCACACAGACCAAAAGGCACAACCATTTTTATTGATTGGGAAAAGGTTGATAATATGTGCGCTATCCAATGTACTGGTGAAGAGATTGCAGGAGTGTTAGATATAGATTACGACACACTGCAAAGGGCTTGCAAGCGTGAAAAAAATCTACTTTTTTCGGACTATATCGGACAAAAGAAATCGGGCGGCAAAATGTCACTTAGAAGAAAGCAATACTCAACCGCAATGGCAGGTAATGCAACGATGTTAGTTTGGTTAGGTAAAAACTGGCTTGGTCAGACGGACAAATTAGATACAACAAGTTCAGACGGCTCAATGACTCCACCTACGACCATTCAATTGGTTGCAAAAGAATTTGGTGATATTTAATGTCAGTTGTTGATATAGAGTTACCCCCAAAATTAGTGCCTATTTTCTCAGGCGAGGCTAGGTACAGGTGTGCTTTTGGCGGCAGAGGTGGGGCCAAGTCACGCGCTTTTGCTTTAATGACTGCGGTGTGGGGCTACAAATTTGGCAAGAGTGGGCGCACTGGTCAGATACTTTGTTTGCGTCAGTACATGAACAGCCTAAGTGAAAGCTCATTTGCTGAAATAAAAAGCGCAATACAAAGTGTGCCTTTTCTTAATGAATACTATGAATGTGGTGATCATTTTATTAAAAGTGTTGACGGAATGATTACCTATTCATTCGCTGGATTATCACGCAACCTAGACAGTATTAAATCTAAGTCACGCATTATATTGGCGTTTATTGATGAAGCAGAAGCTATATCTGAGACAGCTTACATGACACTATTGCCTAGTATCCGTGAACAAAACTCTGAACTATGGTGTATATGGAACCCACAATCTAAAGAATCTGCAACGCAAAAGAGGTTTAGGGATAACACACCAGATGATTGCAAGATCACTAAAATAGGTTGGCAAGATAACCCGTGGTTCCCTGATGTGTTAAACAAGCAGCGTTTGGAAGACTTTGAGCAACGTCCAGATACTTATGGTCATGTATGGGAATCTGACTTTTTAGAATTTCCAGAAGGTGCGTTTTGGTTACGAGAAATCAATAAAGCACAAACTGATGGTAGGATATGCAAATTGCCTGTCGTAGAGGCTCACCCTTGCATGGCTTTCTTTGACATAGGTGCTAGTGATGGTTGTGCTATATGGGTAGTGCAGCAAGTAGGCTTAGAGTTTAGGTGTATTGATTTCTATGAAGCATGGTCAGAGCCATACAGTCACGCAGTAAAATGGTTAAAATCACTTGATCTTGTATTTGAAGATATGTACCTACCGCATGACGCAGATCATAAGCGGCAAGGCCAGATCAACAACAAGTCACCAAAGCAGATGCTTAAAGAACTAATGCCTAGCTCTAACTGGCGCATAGTACCGCGCATACAAGAGCTTCTATGGGGCATACAACAGACATCAGACCTGTTTCCATACTTGTACATCGATGATGTTAAGTGCGCCAAGGGCTTAGATCATCTAAAGTCTTATAGGCGTAAATGGTCAAACAGTGAAAGCAGATGGACTTCTATACCTGATAAATCAGAAGGTCACAGTGAAGCAGCAGACGCACTTAGGCAAATGGCGCAAGCCTTTGCAGCAGGCGATCTAGGCAAGAGTAAACGCAAGAATCGTGGCGCATTAAAAAGGGGTATTAAAGGTTTGGTTTAATCATGCTATAATTTAACGATATAGGTTGCATTCTCATAAGATTAAGATTATTTAAATGGATTATTAAGATGGCTATTTCAACATTCACAGAGTTAAAAGCCTCCATTGCCAACTTCTTGAACCGTGACGATCTGACGGCTACGATACCTGATTTCATCTCTTTGGCTGAATCTTCTATCAATAACGAGATACGGCATTGGCGCATGGAGACTCGCGCAGAGACTACAGTTGATAGCCAGTTTACGGGCATACCTAGTGATTGGCTGTCTACGATACGGTTCCACTTAACGACTTCTGGCACTAGCAGCCTTAACTTTATGTCTCTGGCTACAATGCAATCAACCAGAGCCGCTAGGGATGATGCTACAGGTACGCCAACTAACTACAGTCTTAACAGTTCACAGTTTGAATTAATGCCAACACCAGACGGTTCATATAGCGCGATACTAATGTACTACGCTAAAATACCAGCATTAACTGGTTCTAATGAAACTAATTGGTTGTTAACGCATCACCCAGATATCTACTTGTATGGCGCATTGTTACACTCTGCACCTTACCTTAAAGAAGATGAACGCGCCTCAACATGGGCCGCTTTGTACACTGCTGCCGTAGTGCGTGTTAATAACGCAAGTAGCAGATCAACCGCCAGTGGCTCTGGCCTACGATTAAAAATAGGAAGTTATTAATATGTCATTTACTACATTTTTGGAAAATGAAGTGCTAGACCATGTGTTTCGCAATACAGCTTACACACCACCAGCGACAGTATATATTGGCCTTTACACAACGGCTACGGGTGCTGGCGGCACTGGTACAGAAGTTTCAGGTAATGGCTACACACGCATGGCTATGGCCTTTGATGCGTCAGTATCTGGTGCTATCGACAATACGGCTGCGGTAGAGTTTCCAACGGCTACTGGCTCTTGGGGAACCATTACGCATACAGCTGTGTTAGATGCGGCTACAAGCGGTAATATGCTTGCTGAGACTGCTTTAACGGCTAGTAAGCCAATCGGTGACGGTGATGTATTCCGCTTCCAAGCTGGTGAATTTGACATTACCCTGACTTAAATGAACGGTTACGGTGCAGCCAATTATGGCATAAACATATATGGGCAAGCGGCCTATGTAGATGCTATTGCTGCTATCACTGCCGCATCATCGGTAACGGCTACGGCTCAACAGGTTTTTCAAGCCTCTGCTACTATCAATGCTGTTTCTACGGTTACGGCTAATGGTCAAAAACATGGTCATGCAAGTGCGGTAGTTACTGCTGTAAGCACTGTAACGGCTACTGGTCAAGACATAGGGCAGGGCCAAGCGTCTATTAATGCGGTGTCTACTGTAACTGCTGCTGCGGTTTATGTAGTGTCTGGTAGCGCAGTAATTGAGGTTGTATCAAGTGTTACTGCTAATGGTACTGCCAAGATGGGCGGTGCTGCTGTGATTAATGCTGTATCAGGTGCTACGGCTACAGGGCGTTACAAGTATGAGCCTTTACCCGTTGACCCTGCGGTCTGGGCTACAAAGCCAGTTGATAGCGCGACTTGGACAAATTTATAGTATAATGAAAACAGATTAACGAATAGGACAGTGTAATGGCAGATACCACAACACCCAATTACAGCTTAACTAAGCCCGAAGTAGGCGCATCAGAAGATACTTGGGGTACGAAGTTAAACACCAACATGACCCTTATCGACACTCAAATGAAGGTGTCTGATGATCGTTCTGCTACTAACACAACGACTGCTAACGCTGCTTTGCCAAAGGCAGGCGGTGAGCTAACAGGCGATGTGACCAATACATCGACAGGCTCGTTTCAAGTATCACAGGGTACTACGGCACAGCGTCCAGCAGGAACCGCTAATGGTCGTTTACGATACAACTCTACTGAGGCAGCTTTTGAAGGTTACACAGCCGCAGGGTGGGGTGAGATTGGAGGTGGTGGGCCGTCATTAGGCACTGACAGCGTTATACGCACCAACTCCAAGGTTATAGCCGAAAACATCACATTTGCTGGTACTGAAAATGGTTCTACAGTAGGGCCGATTACTGTGAATAACGGCTACACAGTAACAGTCACAAACGGCTCAACTTGGATAATTCTTTAGGAAACGACTATGCCAATTACAATTCAAAACAGCGCAGGCGGTGGAGTTACTTTAGATTCCACTACCTCTTCAAACGAGACATTACAGTTACCTTCTGGTGGCGGTACGTTAGCTGTACTTCCCACAGGCTTAATCTTGATGTGGAGTGGAGCGGCTGGGGCTATTCCATCAGGCTGGGTTATTTGTGATGGTAATAACTCAACACCAAACCTAACAGATAAGTTTATTAAGTCAGCAGCCGCAGCAGGGGCTACAGGCGGCTCCGCAACTACAGGCGCACACACATTATCTATAGCTGAAATGCCAGCACACACTCATAATAAAAACTACCTCCCCGGCTCTACTGCTGCTTATGCTGCTGCTGGTAGAAATACTTTCTTTGATGCTGCGTCTTTAGCAACTTCATCAACAGGTGGTGGTGGCTCACATACTCATCCTCAATCAGAGCCTATTCACTTTGCTCTAATCTTTATTATGAAGACTTAATTATGAAAATATCAATTATAAACCCAGACTCAACAGTGGTTATAGATGGATTAGGTTTTGATAGTTTAGACCTGTCTACAATCCCATCAACTACTCATGCAATTCAGTTTGATACAGCCACAAGCGTAGGCCATATTGAATACAATGATGGTACGGCAAACGAAGCAATAACTTCAATCGCAGCCTATCAATCTATTATTGATGCTTGGCAAGTAGCCAACGATGCTCAACTTGTAGAACTTACAGCCCAAGAGATATTGAATAACGAATCACTAGGGTACTTAGCATCAACCGATTGGTATGCCAGCCGAAAATCAGACACAGGTGAGGCTATCCCTGATGATATAGCAGCAGCCAGAGCAACAGCTAGAGCGAGGATTATCTAATGGCTTCTAAAATAAAAGTAGACACGCTTGAGACAGCCAATGGCAGTGGCACGATAGCGTTATCTAACCAGTTGTCTGGCATGACTACGGCTAGTTTGCCAGCGTTAGGCTCTGCTCAGATGCCTACGGGTAGCGTGTTGCAAGTAGTGCATGGTAGCACAACAACAATGGTCATAAGCACAACGCAGAATAGTTTTGTAGGCAGTGGCTGCACGGCAACAATTACTCCTACATCTACATCAAGCAAGATTTTAATAATAGGTAATCTTGCAATAAATTGTGACCAAAGCAGCGGAAGTGATAATCAAGCAAATACGGGCATAAAAAGAGGTAGTACAGTTATATCAGGTGTTATTGGCTACGATGAACTGCGTAGTTATATAGCTGGAACGTCAGCTAATATACACGGCTCAAGAGTACCCTGTAACTTTTTAGATAGCCCAAGCACTACGTCTGCTACGACTTACGAACTGATTGGTTCACTAAGGCTCGGTAGTCGGATTAATATGCAGATGAACTTGCAGCCTTCAACAATAACCCTAATGGAGATACAAGGATGATTACTATAGCAGATACACTCCAATCATTAACGCCCTTGGCTCAATGGGTGATTCGTGGCGAGGTTATTGAGTGGTTGGATAGCGAGCAAGACCAGCCTACCGACAGCGCAATACAGGCCAAGATTATTGAGTTGCAAAGCCAGTACGACTCACAAGCCTACGCACGTTCACGCAAGGCTGAATACGACAAGTTAAACCAAGATGAAATGCGCTACGATGATTTAGTCAATGGCACAACGACTTGGCAAGATGCTATAGCCGCAATCAAAACATCAATTCCGAAGGGGTAAGAAATGGCTACTACGATTACAGGCACTACCATTGATGTAGGCCCAAATAAACTGGTTGCTAATTCAGCAGGAAATGTGGGCATTGGCACTGCCTCGCCAGCCAAGCCACTTGATGTAACAGGCGACATTAGAACATCAACAGGTATTCTATTTGGCACAGATACCGCAGCAGCCAATACGCTTGACGATTATGAAGAGGGTACTTTCAATGTTTCTTGCGGTGGGCAGACAACTCAAAATGGTTTAGGTAGGTATGTAAAAGTTGGTCAAATGTGTACAGTAACTTTTATTTTTGTTGCGAACGCTTCACCTTCAAATACTGGTACTGCTCTAAACTTAGGTGGGTTTCCTTTTGTTGCTGGTTCTGGTTGTAACACTGTAGTTAATTTAATGTTGTGGAGCGGAACTACACACGCTGGGAGCGCGACAGGCGCTTTTGCTAATGGTATTTATATTGCAGGTGACTTAGATGGAGGAAACGCTTCTTTCTATGTAAGATCAAACTCAACTGGTTCCGATCCTTATCAACGACAAGAACTATTACAGTCTGGAAGTGCGTTAAGAGTTAGCTGCACATACAGAACAGCATAAACCATATGCTTACCAGAGGTAGGCACAGACAGGAATAAACAACATGGCATTAACAAAAGAAATTACCCAAGACCGCATAGAAGTTGTAGGCGAGTTTAAAGCCGTACAGGTACGCACTTGCACTAAGGTACTAGAAGATGGTGTTGAACTATCTAGCGGCTTTAACAGACACGTTGTAACAGCAGGTGATGACTACTCAGCCGAGAGTGCAGAGGTACAGGCTATATGTGCGGCAGTGCATAGTGATGCTGTTGTATCTGCTTACGCTGCTCATGTAGCTGCCTCTACGCCAGAGTAAATCATGGCTATAACGTATCGCGGTGAAAAGTTTGCAGGCTATAACAAGCCTAAAGCTAGTGCTAAAGGCACAAAGAGCCACGTTGTACTTATTAAAGATGATGGTAAAGACCGCATGATCCGTTTTGGCGAAAAGGGTGCGTCTACAGCAGGCAAGCCTAAAGCTGGCGAATCAGACGCTATGAAAGCAAAGCGCAAGTCATTTAAAGCGCGTCACGCTAAGAACATAGCCAAAGGCAAGACTAGCGCGGCTTTTTGGTCTAATAAAGTAAAATGGTAGGGTAAGAAATAATGAAAGGTGTGAAGCATTATTTAAAGAATGGCACTGAACATAAGGGTGCTATGCACAAATCTAATGGCATGGCTATGACGGGTGCTAAACACACCAAGGGAAGCAAAGACTTGTTTCACAAGAAAGAATTGTCAGCCGCAGTCAGAAAGAAAATTAAATAGAGGGTTTTGCCATGCCAAAAGGGAAGGGTACTTACGGAACCAAAAAAGGTCGTCCACCAGCAAAGCCAAAGAAGAAATCTAAGGCGTACTAATGTGGAGCAGCCCTGTAGAACTGTATCCTGTGCATCTATCATCTACCCTATCCCCATTAGGTCAGGGAATGATAATAGAGCCGCAGGTAGCTATCAGGGAGGTTACAGAGCGTTATAGCGTAGTCAACCTAACAGGTGTTGCAGCATATGAGAATCGAAACGCAATATCTACATTGCACTGGGTGGCACGATGCTAGCTGAATTAGCGATTGCTAATGCTGCCTTTTCCGTTATAAAACAGACACTTAGCAACGGTAAAGAGATTGCTGACGCTGGTTCTGCATTAACAAAATACTTTGGTGCAAGCCAAGCTATAGAGCAAAAGGCTAAATTAGGAACTGGTGATGTACTAGCTGCCTACCAAGC
>Ga0302131_1000578_pt1 | contig 21831 bp, 14 predicted proteins | sample CB9_20m_MG_FD_203105 | JGI IMG/M metagenome (GOLD analysis project Ga0302131, IMG submission 203105) | Marine microbial communities from Western Arctic Ocean, Canada - CB9_20m | ecosystem: Environmental > Aquatic > Marine > Oceanic | place: Canada: Western Arctic Ocean | collected 2017-09-19
AATAAATCTACTTGTAGCTGCTCACTTTGAAAGACTTCATCGTCACCGGAAAATCCAGCAAACCCGAAGCTAAGTTTAATTGAGTTTAAACCTTCCTCAGCAAGCACCTACCTCTATTACTTGATTCAAATTTTTAAAGAACTTTTTCCCGAAGCCAGCGACTCAGGGAGGACGCATTATACTTATCTCAAGCCTGCTGACAAGACCTATTTTCACTTTGTTTCATGTTATCTATCTAAGCCTGTAATCGAGATGCCTGACTCTAAAAGTCAACCATTAATTCAGAAATAAAAATACCTGCAAAAGCGGTCTTAAACTGATTTAGCCCTTAAACAACACGTAGTTTTTTATAGATTCGAAAACCCAAAAGGATTGCTAAAACAACTCCGTAAATCACCGCCTCCTCAATATCCAGACGTAAAATCCAAAGTAAATGCACAATCGCAAGCACCCCTGCGACGTATACCAGCCTATGTAAACGCTTCCAATAGAGTCCTAATTTCCGCACTATGAACTTTGGCGAGGTGGCCCCCAACGCAAACAGGATGACATAAGCGGCAAAGCCTACGGTGATGTAAGGACGCTCTAGTATCTCTTCGAGGATCGCCCCCCACCTAAACTGCAATAAAAAGGTTAGCCATACGAACAGATGCACCGTCGCGTAAAACAAAGCGAAAAGACCCAGCATTCGTCGCTGACGTGTAAATTCGATTTGGCTAAATATTTGTCGAAGTGGCGTCATCGCCAACGTGATGAGTAGAAACCGTAAAGCCCACTCTCCTGTTTCCAGCGATAGCTCTTTAGCAGGATCTGGGCCAAGGTCTCCCCAGATCGCGGTATACAAAAGCACCGCGAATGGAACCAAGGCCAAACTAAAGACCGTTGGCTTTATCATTTTTTTCATTTTGTTGAACCAGGTAGGAGTCGCTCAGAGAAAAATAACGCTTTTCGCTGAACCGTTTAGTCTTACTTAATCTTGCCTTAGCCCTGCCTTCGCCTTACGCAGGGCTTACTTTGGGCTTACCCTTGACCTCTGCTGACTCTACTCAGGTTAGAAATTCTTGGTTAAGTCCATACCTGAATATAATGATGCAACTTGATCCGCGTAGCCATTGAACAACCTGGTGTCGGTGTACTGACGGCTAAACAAGGTTTGCGGTAAGCGACGCTCTTTATCCTGACGCCAGCGCGGATGATGAACCTCTGGGTTTACATTGGCGTAGAAACCGTACTCACGAGCCTGAAGATCATTCCAGGTCGTATCAGGCATCGTCTCACGAAAGTTAATCTTCACTATGGATTTAATGCTTTTAAAACCGTATTTCCAAGGCACTACTAAGCGCATCGGCGCTCCGTTCTGGGCCGGCAAGTAATCGCCATACAAGCCCACCGCCATAAAAGCCAGGGGATTCATAGCTTCATCCATGCGCAGACCTTCTCTATAAGGCCAATCAACAATAGCGAACCTAGAGCGCACGCCGGGCATCGCATCGCGATCAATTATGGTCTCAAACTCTACAAACTTTGCCTTAGAGGTAGGTTCAAACTGCTTAATCAAGTCCGCCAAAGAAAACCCTATCCAAGGAATTACCATTGACCATGCTTCGACACAGCGCAATCGATAGATTCGCTCTTCCAGCGCATGAGGCTTAAGCACATCTTCTAAGTTGTATTTACCAGGTTTGGCCACCTCACCGGTGATTTCCACTGTCCAAGGGTCAACCTTAAATTCATCAGAATTATTGGACGGATCAGACTTGTCCATGCCAAATTCGTAAAAGTTATTGTAACGAGTGACGTCGTTGTATGGCGTCAGTGCCTCTGCAGTGTAATAAGGCTCAGTGTTGGGAGCCTGCTTTATGTCGCTGAATTTTTCAGCCCACCAAGGCGCAGGGGCAGAGCGTTTCAGACCTGCTGGCGCCCTAGCCTTCAGATCATTGCCATTTTGAGCATTGGCTATAGATGGTAGTGCTGCCCCTACTGCAGCCCCTAGCAAAAGTTTAGAACCATCCCCCATAAACTCTCGGCGGTTACGGTAAACACTTTCTGGGGTGATTTCAGAGGGCTTTATATCTGCTGGCTTTTTTATCAACATGGCTCTAATCCACTTATTTCGTTATCTGTTTTGTCGAATTTGTTAGTTCTTTACCTTGCAAATCGACTCTTTAGCATTTTATTACATCTAAGACAGGGCTGGTCGAGAATGTCTTTCTCTTTGACATTAAGAAATTTACTACCAAAAACTCAAACTTGGTTTTGTTTCAGCAAAACGAAAAAAAAATCGAAATCGCAACCTATAAACTTACTTCAAAACTACTTTAAGCCTACCTTAATCCTAATCCAGAACAACCTTATGTATAATTCTAGCTCGGCCTAATCAGAGTCTTTCGCTGCAGGTTCCTGCTTAGAAACCTTTAGCTGCGGAACCTCGTCCTCGGAATTCTCCGGCTTGGGATCACCAGCGAGCTTGGACACATTCGTCTTCGGCTGCGCTTTTGTTGCTTTCTTAACCGCCTTGTTAGTGGTACTACGCCTAACCGGCTTCACTTGGTTCTGACTGATCTCGGCAAACGCCGCGCTAGGGTCTTCATTCTTTTCTGCGGGAGCGTCTCTTTCGGTCACTTTATCTGGGACTTTGTCGGGGACTTTGTCAGGAACTTTGTCAGGCGCTGAAACAGACTCTTTACTTTGACCTTTAACCGGCTCTTTCACACTATGTTCTGCAGGCCCTTCATCAGGGACTGGCACAGTCGGCCCAGCAAATCGATTCCTGTACAGCCAGATGATAGGACCTGAAGCGCCATAAAGGACCGAACCCACTAAAAGAACTTCGTGGGGGTTTTGCGCCACAACGACTAAGAAAACCAGCGCGAAAACAAAAACAATCAAAGGCACCGTGCCCTTAAAGTTAAGTTCTTTAAAACTAAAATATTTATAATTTGAAATCATTAGCAGACCGGTAAAAACTGTAAGAATGGCTGCTAAATAGGCTATCAAAGGAGTCACCTCAACCCCGTACTCACTGGCCGTCCAAGGCACAAAGGTTACGATACCCGCCGCCAGCGGGCTCTGCAGCCCAACAAAAAAACGCTTATCTGCAGATTCCAACTGAACATTGAAGCGCGCCAAACGAATTGCCGCGCAGGATACATAAACGAAGCTAGCGGCCCACCCTACTCGTTCAAGCGGACCAAAACCCCAACTAAACATAATTAACGAAGGAGCCACACCAAAGGACACCATATCCGACAGACTATCAAATTGCGCTCCAAACGCGCTCTGGGTATTAGTCAATCTAGCTATTCGACCATCTAGCCCGTCGCAGATAGCAGCTATTAGGATCGCCCACCCGGCCTCATTGAAATTGCCAGACATTCCCGCGATAATTGCGTAGAAGCCAGCAAACAATGCACTGAGCGTCAACAGGTTCGGCAGTAAGTAGATCCCACGGCGGCGAACTTTTACGCCCCCCTCCGACACAATCTCTTCATGCTCATCAATCGGAAGAACGTTTTCTTGTTCTGGACCTAATTCGCTGTCTTGATCTGTCATTGGCACCCACAATACTTAAAAAGTTAAACTGAGCCCCGATTATAGCGCTCTAGTCTGGCAGGTGCTACGTGTGTAGTTTTTTAAGGAATATTGCACCAATCAAGGCAGATGCTATATGATCTCGCCTCACAAATCGTGAGCTCAAGCATGAGAATTAAAAAACTTAGCATAAGAGCACGCGAATAAGCTGACAAAATTTATATCTCGGAGCACTTCCATGAACTATTTCAATACGCTACCTCTCAGACTGCAACTAGAGCAATTAGGTAAATGCCGCTTTATGGACCGCAGTGAGTTTGCGAACGGCGTAGACAAACTCAAAGGCAAGAAGATCGTCATCATCGGCTGCGGCGCACAAGGCCTAAATCAGGGGCTCAACATGAGAGATAGCGGCTTAGACGTGTCGTATACACTCAGGGACGCCGCTATCGCAGAGCAGCGCGCCTCGTGGAAGAACGCTACCGAAAATGGCTTCACGGTTGGCACATACGACGAGCTTATCCCCCTTGCAGACTTGGTCCTCAATCTGACTCCAGACAAGCAACACAGCGCTGTAGTCGCTCAAGTAATGCCACTAATGAAACAAGACGCCTGTCTTGCTTATTCTCATGGCTTCAATATCGTTGAGGAAGGCATGCAAATTCGCGACGACCTCACCGTAGTAATGGTTGCACCGAAAAGCCCTGGATCGGAAGTTCGTGAAGAATACAAACGCGGATTCGGCGTACCGACCCTTATAGCGGTACACGCCGAAAACGACCCAAATGGTGACGGTATGGAAATCGCCAAAGCCTATGCCGCCGGCACCGGTGGCCATCGAGCTGGCGTTTTAGAATCATCCTTTATAGCGGAAGTAAAATCTGACTTGATGGGCGAGCAAACAATCCTTTGCGGCATGCTCCAGACCGGCTCCATACTTTGCTATGACAAGATGGTAGAGAAAGGTATTGATTCTGCCTATGCCTCAAAGCTGATTCAACACGGCTGGGAAGTCATTGCCGAGGGCTTAAAGCACGGCGGCATCACTAATATGATGGACCGACTATCCAATCCAGCAAAGTTAGTTGCCAATGAGCTTGCTGAAGAGCTAAAAGAAATCATGGCCCCCCTTTTTCAAAAACACATGGATGACATCATCATCGGTAATTTTTCCTCAGGAATGATGGATGACTGGTCCAATGACGATAACAAATTGCTGACTTGGCGTGAAGAAACAACTGAATCTGCATTTGAGAAATCAGTAGCCGGTGACATGGATATTCCCGAACAGGAATACTACGAAAACGGCCTTATTATGGTTGCTATGGTCAAAGCTGGGGTTGAACTAGCCTTCGAGACAATGACCGCCAGTGGCATCATCGAAGAATCTGCTTATTATGAATCTCTTCATGAGGTGCCTTTAATCGCCAACTTAATTGGCCGCAAGAAACTTTATGAAATGAATAAAGTCATTTCTGACACAGCAGAATATGGCTGTTACTTGTTCTCACATGAATGCGTGCCGTTACTAGCGGAGTTTATGAAGAAAGTTGACATTGACGTCATCGGCAAAGGACTACAGTTGCCAGATGGCGGCGTTGATAACGCGGAACTGATTCCAGTAAATGACGCAATTCGCTCGCATCAAATTGAAGTTGTTGGCAAGCGCCTGCGTACTTACATGACAGCGATGAAAAAAGTCATTTGATTTGTCAGGTGTCGGAGTCAAAGCTATGCATTGACTCCGACACCTACATTTTATTCAAATAATTCCAAAACCTCATTATGAAAATGTCGAAACACCAGTGGGCTAAGGTGCGTTGATAATCGTCGCGGTATGTTAGCCATACTCCTCGAAGGTATATCCCATGACCGCCCGTCTAAAATGTCGGCGCAAACCGCACTAGCGCAAATACTCAGGGAAATAAGAGAAGATCGGGTCAAAATCGACGGGATTCGTAAACTATAATTCAAGCGAGATGAACAGTACTTAGCAATAGACGGATAGTTAGCAAACACTGAAACCATACCCCTCGACCCGATGGCCAAAGTAAATGGCGCTATCTTTCTTGAAAACCGCACCCTCTATCCGCGACGTTCGGCATGGACCACAATGGTTCTGCTGGCCAATTGAGTGATTTAGGAGGCAACTCGGCCCTAAGATACGGGATGGACTTAATAAATGACCTCTGACAACAGATGAACGCGGAATTTCAGCCCTTCGAAATCGATTACGGTTTCTACATCTTGAATGGAACTCGTGGAATCTAGATTTATTGGATAAGTACCTGCAAGCAATAGATTCATTAGCTCTCGAAATTGAGGTGCACCGAAGACCCACGATTTTGATATAAGGTTTAAAATATATCAGGACAGACCTTAATTTAAGCAATGACGTCTATGGACAATTAACTGCCCTATAAACACTACCTTATTTAATTTAAAAAAATCGCAGCGCTTCACTGCGCGGTTATAAGCCGCCAGTTTTCCTAGCAGCGCTATCGCCGTTATCCTGCCTTACTGATTCTGGCGTAGTGATTCGACTAGTGGCTGTTCCACTTATCAGCCTTGCTGATTGGCCTGCAATAAGCCTGAAACCATCTTCAGAACCCGCGATATGAATTTCACTTTCAGCCCATGTTATGACCGGTTAGAGTTGTGCTCTGTCGAAAATCATCCGTGCCTGCAGGGCAACAATAATACGAGAGAATTGGCAGCCTTTCGCCTTATGAGGAATTGCCGGTATGGGGTTAGACAATGCCGAGCTAATAAGCGGAGACGACATTAGCCCACAATCTGTCGGGGAAGTTGAAAAGAAGCTTCCCGTGCACGCGACTGCGATGAAGAAACTAGCCTAAGACTCCATTCAAACTGCTTTAGAAAGGTGTCGGAGCACATGCAAAAAATTTACCCCGCCACCCAGACCTAGCTACTAGCAGGAAAGGCTTCGGCCCCATTCGAGAGAGGCCGATCTTAGATAGTTTAGACAAGTAACCGTGTCGAAAAAAGGTGTCAACAACTATATTGCTAGAACTTTGTCGCCTCGGGAAATTCCCGACACCCCAGTACGAGCGACTTCCAACACAACACTGTCGCCTAGGGCCACTATAAACGCATCGAGCTTATCGCTAGTTCCTACCAACTGAACGCTAAACACACTTGTGGTTAAATCTACAATTTGTCCCCTAAAGATATCAACAGTTCTGCTGACTTCAGTGCGCTGGGCACCAATTGCTTTAACTTTGATAAGCATTAACTCACGCTCAATATGAGCGCCTTCAGTTAAATCAACCAACTTCACAACATCTACTAACTTGTTCAAATGTTTTGTTATTTGTTCTATTCGAGCTTCGTCACCACTTGTAGTTAACGTTAACCGCGATAGAGACTTGTCATCAGTCGGCGCCACAGTGAGGGAATCGATGTTGTAATTGCGCTGCGAGAACAGACCCACCACACGAGACAAAGCACCAGGTTCATTTTCTATCAAAACAGAGATTATATGACGCATATTATGTCCTCTCCGTTTTGCTAAGAATCATGTCTTTCATAGCACCGCCTTTAATGGCCATGGGGTATACATGCTCTTCTGGGTCGACGCAGATATCAACGAAGACAAGCCTATCCTTCATCGCAAAAGCTTCTTCAAGCTTGCTATGTAAATCTTCATATTTCTCGATTCGCATTCCAACGTGACCATAGGCTTCTGCCAATTTAACAAAGTCTGGTAAAGATTCAGCATAGGTACTTGCTGAGTGACGACCACCGTACTGCATGTCTTGCCACTGTTTTACCATACCTAATGCTTCATTATTGAGACAGATAATCTTTATCGGCAGGTCGTATTGCATACAGGTTGCAAACTCTTGCAGGTTCATCTGAAAGCTTCCCTCGCCAGTTATGCAAACAGACACCGCATCACGAAATGCTAGCTGCACACCCATCGCCGCCGGAAAACCAAAACCCATCGTTCCTAAACCGCCGGAATTTATCCATCGGCGAGGTTTGTCGAAACCATAATGTTGAGCAGTAAACATCTGATGCTGCCCAACATCAGTAGAAACATAGGCATCGCCTTTGGTTATTTCATAAACCGCCTGCACAGCTTGTTGAGGTTTAATGACTCCATTAGGACCAGGTGTTACGCCCAAACTGTCTTTGGCACGCCACTGCTGAATTTGATCCCACCAAACTTTTAACGATTCTTGGTCAATTTCAGTCTTAGACTTATCAATCTCTGAAAGCATCTCGACTAAAACTTCTTTAACCGCACCAACTATAGGAACATGAGCCGTTACAGTCTTTGAAATTGCCGCAGGGTCGATATCAATGTGTAAAATTGTAGCATCGGGACAAAATTTGGAAGTGTCCGAATTGGTTACGCGATCATCGAATCTCGCACCTACGCAAAGCAAGACGTCACAGTTATGCATCGCCATGTTCGCCTCATAGGTGCCATGCATACCCAGCATTCCTAAAAACTGAGAGTCGGTGCAAGGATAGGCACCTAGCCCCATAAGCGTATTAGTAACCGGATAGCCCAACTTCCTACCCAGAGATGTTAATAAATCTGACCCCTCGCCTTGAATAACCCCGCCCCCAGCGTAGATCATTGGCCGCTTCGCGCTCTTCAGAGCCTCGACTGCCTTTTTAATTTGACCAGTATGGCCTTTGCCGGGCACTGAGTATGAGCGCAGCTTCACGCTTTTTGGGTATTCGTAAGGAAACTTGTTTTTGGGGTCGGTCATGTCCTTCGGAATATCAATAACCACCGGACCAGGACGACCGGTAGTCGCCAAATGAAACGCCTTTTTCACCAACATTGGGATTTTCGACGGATCCGAAACCATATAGCTATGCTTTACGATCGGCCGAGAAATGCCCATCATATCAGTCTCTTGGAATCCATCTGTACCTATCAGGCGGCTTTCAACCTGCCCGGAGATAACCACCAGTGGAATAGAATCCATATAGGCAGTTGCTATTCCTGTAATTGCATTAGTTGCACCGGGCCCTGATGTGACTAGCACCACACCAGGCTTTCCGGTCGAGCGCGCATAACCGTCTGCAGCATGAGTTGCCGCTTGTTCATGACGAACTAGAATATGCTCGACCTTATCCTGGTTAAAAATTGCATCGTATATGTGCAAAACGGCACCGCCGGGATAGCCGAATATGATTTCAACGCCTTCATCGTGCAACGCACGAAGTAGCATTTCACCACCAGATAATTGATCCACTTGCCTAGCCTCTGTATTAAAAATACATTTATGGCAAACCTGAGCTTGCCGAGTAATTACATATGAATATAAATAGACAAATAGCACAAAACACCTAGGAGGCAACTGCAGCTATTTATTCTTATTTAGGTTAATTTTCATCAAAAAAACCAATGCACAAAAATTATGCTGTTCGGCTTTTTTGTCGGCCCCGTACGCGATAACGTGATGGGGGCCTAAGGTGGATATTGTCAACACCCCAGAGAAGCAGTCTGTTGTCATTCCAGGTCATGGAGAATCAGACTAGCGCGTTGCGAGACAGGATTGGCTGAGACACACCGCTTATAGAGGCAATTCTGGCAGCAAACATAGGAAAGTCAAGCAAAGCGGGCAAAGATACCCGCGATACGATCTAATAGTGGTAAGGCTCAGGCAGAATTAACTTTTTCTAGGCCACCTCGGAGCTAATTTCTTTACTAAGCTTTTTAAACTCAAGCTCTCCCCCGATGTTGATGTCGATTGCGATCACATCTCCTGCCACATAATCGCCCTGCAATACCTGCTGCGCTAATGGGTTCTCTATCCAGTTCTGAATGGCGCGCTTTAATGGTCTCGCCCCATAGACTGGGTCGTAACCGATTTCGGCGATGCGATCCAACACGTCGGTGCTTACCTGCAAAGAAAGATCGTTATTGAGTAATCGACCGTTAAGCAGCCCAATCTGGATTTCAGCGATGCCTCGAATTTGCTCTTTTTGCAGTGGATGAAAGACAACAGACTCATCAATTCTGTTCACAAACTCTGGCGAGAAATGCTTAACGACTGAACTTAGAACCACCTTCTTCACGTCTTCATAGTCAGTGCTGGCAAAATTCTTCTCACTCATCATCTCCTGAATTCTATCGGAACCAAGGTTCGAGGTCATGACGATAACAGTGTTTCTAAAGTCCACCGTCCTCCCGTGGCTATCTGTTAGGCGGCCATCATCCATTACCTGTAAAAGTATGTTGAACACATCTGGATGAGCCTTTTCGACCTCATCCAACAATAGAACCGTGTAAGGTCGGCGCCGAACAGCTTCCGTTAAATACCCACCTTGCTCATAGCCTACATAACCTGGAGGCGCCCCAATAAGCCTTGCCACCGAGTGCTGCTCCATAAATTCTGACATATCAATACGAACCATCGCTTCATCGGTGTCGAAAAGAAATTCAGCTAATGCCTTGCACAGCTCTGTCTTACCCACTCCCGTTGGCCCAAGAAACAGAAAAGAACCATTCGGCCTATTTGGATCTGACAAACCGGACCGAGACCTTCGCACCGCATTAGAAACAGCACTAACAGCCTCGTTTTGACCGATGACCCTTTTGTGAAGAGACTCTTCCATTGCCAGCAATTTAAGTTTATCACCAGCCAACATTTTACTCACCGGAATGCCCGTAGAGCGCGAGACAACATCAGCTATCTCTTCTTCGGTCACCCTATTTCGTAGCAGCTTTTTCTCTGCTGCCTCAGCCTTAGCCGCTTGCTCTAGCTCTGACTCCAGCCCTGGAATGATGCCGTACTGAATCTCAGACATTCGAGCTAAGTCACCCGCTCTGCTGGCCAACTCCATATCATTACGCGCTTTTTCAAGGTTACTCCGAATTGTCTGGGCACCTTGCAGCGAAACTTTTTCAGCCTTCCAAATTTCTTCGAGGTCAGAAAATTCTTTTTCAAGCTCATCGATATCATCCACAAGCTTTTCTTTACGTTTTAATGAAGCTGCATCACTTTCTTTTTTAAGCGCCTCTCGCTCAATTTTTAACTGAACTAGTCGGCGCTCAAGTATGTCCATTTCTTCCGGCTTGGAATCTATTTCCATACGAATCAAACTGGCGGCTTCGTCAATTAAATCTATCGCCTTGTCTGGCAACTGACGATCAGTAATATAGCGCTGGGAAAGCTTGGCTGCTGCGATGATGGCGGAGTCCGAAATATCCACTCCATGATGAACTTCATACCGCTCTTTAAGACCTCGAAGAATAGCGATGGTGTCTTCTTCGCTAGGCTCCTCAACCAACACCTTTTGAAAACGCCGCTCTAACGCTGCATCCTTCTCTATGTGTTGACGATATTCGTCCAAGGTAGTTGCACCGACACAGTGAAGCTCTCCTCGGGCCAGCGCGGGCTTCAACATATTACCCGCATCCATTGCGCCTTCGGCCTTACCTGCACCCACCATCGTATGCAGCTCATCGATAAACAAAATAACCGAACCGTCCTGCTTTGACAATTCGTTGAGTACAGACTTGAGACGCTCTTCAAATTCACCACGGAACTTTGCCCCAGCGATAAGTGAGCCCATATCAAGTGATAGTACTTTTTTGCCCTTTAAGCCTTCAGGTACTTCCCCATTAACAATTCGCTGAGCAAGTCCCTCAATGATGGCCGTTTTACCCACACCCGGCTCACCAATAAGCACAGGATTATTTTTTGTTCGTCTCTGCAAAACCTGAATTGTCCGTCGTATCTCAGCATCCCGACCTATCACGGGGTCAAGTTTACTATTTACTGCAAGCTCAGTGAGATCAACACAGTATTTCGAAAGGGATTGCCACGAATCTTCGGCACCCGGATCACTGACGTTCTCGCCTCCCCGTAGATTACTAATCGCGTTTTCCAGAGCCTGCGTAGAAACACCATAAGAACTCATCAATTTACCTAGTGCAGATTTATCATCCATAGCAATCAGAACGATAGTCTCACTGGAAATAAAACTATCTCCATTTTGTTGAGAATTCTTGTCTGCCTGATTAAGCAGTTTTCCTAATTCTTGAGATACTGTTATACCCCCGTCAGACGCCCCTATTTTAGGTAAGCTGTCGACTAAGTTTTCGAGTTTGGCACGCAAATCACTAACATTAAAACCAGTCTGAGATAACAACGGCCTAACCGATCCGCCCTTCTGATCTAGCAGCGCCAAAACCAAATGGACTGGCTCTATGACATTGCTGTCTTTTCCTATAGCGATGGACTGGGCATCGGAAAAAGCCGATTGTAACTTGCTTGTAAGTTTTTCAATGTTCATTTCAGTAAGCCTCACACTCATCCATGGTCAAATATGCTAGTGACCAAAATCATCTTCTGCTCAACTAAATAAGGCCTAGATGAGATGTTTTCAATAGCAACCGAGAGTTTTTACTACAGATTTTTCGAAAATCAGAGAATATTGATATTGATCTATTATGACCGATTGGAAAATATCCATTGGTGAACGTTTATCCCAAAAACTGGTCATCAACTGCATATGCGTGGAGCCTTAACAGCGTAAAAATGATTAGGGCTTAATCAGAATAACATTGGCCATTCTGCCGGTCACGGGACTGTGCCGATAACTATAAAGCGTCTCAGATTCGCAAACAGTACAGATGTCTGAAGAAGTAACTTCAACCCCGAGTGCAGTCAATCTGAACTTAGCTAACCCGAATAAATCAGCCATGTATTTGCCAGACTCAAGGGTAGGGCTAAAATATTTTTCGACAGCCTGAGAATCGGCAGCATCTTTAAACCGCTTCATAACATCACGGCCCACTTCAAAATGACAAGGTCCTATAGCAGGCCCTAAATAGGCTGCAACCTCCTTTGCTGGCGTTTTCATATTCCGTAAGGTATTTTCGGCAACGCCGTCCAGCAAGCCTCGCCAGCCTGCATGGGCAATTCCTATTTCAGAGCCATCTTTTGCCGCGAAAAATACTGGCAAACAATCGGCTGTTAGAACACAGCAAGCAAGACCCTTGCGGGCAGTCACCAAGGCATCGGCGTCAAAAGGCTTTGCCGCCGCGTCAATTCTGCAAACGCTTGTTCCATGCACCTGATTTAGCCACTGAAAACTTATATCAGCATCAAACCAATCGCTTAATTCCTGCCGATTTGCAGCTACGATTTTTTCGTCATCGCCCACATGCTGAGCGAGATTAAAGCCATTGTAGGGCGGCAAACTCTGCCCCCTTACCCTAGTCGTTGTAAACGCTATTACTTTAGGCACCACATCCCAACTCGCAGCGATGATACTTGCATCGGGAATTGGCTTCATGAAGTCGCGCGCTTATCTAGGCGCAGTGCTGTTAGCAAATCCTCCATGTCTTTCGGCAATGGAGCCTGCCACGACACTTCCTTACCGGTAATAGGATGAATAAGACCTAGTTTAGCGGCATGCAGTGCCTGTCTTCGAAAGCTCCGCAGCATCGCAATCAGGTTTTCATGACTAGCGCCGGGGATTTGGAGACGGCCACCATACATAGGATCCCCAAGAAGAGCGCAGTTGATCGATGCCATATGAACACGAATCTGATGGGTTCGGCCTGTTTCTAATTTCACATCGACCAATGTATGGGATCGAAACCGCTCGGCTAACTTGTAGTGAGTGACCGCTTCTTGTCCCTCGTTAACAACCGCACGCTTTTTGCGGTTTATTGGATGGCGACCCAGCGGCTTATTAACCGTGCCACCTCCTGTTAGGCTTCCTTTGACTACTGCTTGATATTCTCTGGAAATCTCTCTTTTTTGAAGCAAGTCAACCAGCTTACCGTGACTGATTAAGTTCTTTGCCACCATCAGCAATCCTGTGGTGTCTTTGTCCAATCGATGAACGAGGCCTGCCCTGGGGACTTCTTCCAGCTCTGGGTAACGATGAAGAAGTCCATTCAAGAGTGTTCCCGCGCGATTGCCCGCAGCAGGGTGGACAACCACACCAGCAGCTTTATTCACCACCAACATATGTTCATCTTCAAAAACGATATCTAGATCCAACTCCTCCGCCACCCAATCCTCGACAGCTTCGAGTTGAGCATTTATCTCAAGACAATCTCCCTCGTTTAAGCGATCTCGCGGCCTGAGCTGCTTATCGTTCACTTTCAATAGCCCTTCTTTGATCCAACTTTGCAGTCTGGATCGTGAATAATCGGGAAACAATTGCGCTGCAATCTGGTCTAATCGGCTCCCCGCAAGAGATTCTGGTACTTCGGCACTAAGTTCTATTTGTGTTGTCATACCCACATGATACTTGATTGCGGCCTTTGAGAGCAGTAAAGCATTAGCCCTATCTTAGTATGGGCTTGATCTCAAGGCTGTGGTTAAATAGCGCTTGCTTGATTATATGAAGAATAACCGAAGGATTTTTTTGTGACCATACAGTTAACTAAATTGCTAGGCTTAGCGCTATTCGCCATACTTTTAAGCGGCTGCGGCTTATTTGGCGGAGATGAAGATAAAGATAAATTCGCCAACTTGTCGACTGAAGAGCAATTTTATCAACGTGCTTTGGATCAGCTAAACAGCCAGAATTTCCGTGGCTCTATAGACACCTATCAAGCGCTGGAATCAAGATTTCCTTTTGGCAGGTTTGCCGATCAGGCTCAGATCGAAGTGGTCTACGCCTATTATCGTAACAATGACCTAGAAGCGGCTCGAGCCGCAGCAGACAGGTTCATCCGACTGCACCCTGAGAATGACAATGTGGACTACGCTTTTTACATGAAAGGCTTAGCGTCATTTACTGAGGGCGGAGGCTTTATCAATAGATTCTTACCGGTGGACCAGACTAAGCGAGACCCCGGGCGCGCCGAAGAGTCATTCGCTGATTTTTCACAGCTCTTGGCTCTCTATCCAGACAGTCCTTATGCTGCCGACGCACGGGCCAGAATGGTCTATCTACGCAACAACCTAGCAGCATATGAAATCCATGTAGCGAACTATTATATAGAACGCAGTGCTTACATTGCGGCCCTTCGCCGTGGGCAGTATGTGGTTGAGAACTTCCAAGAAACCCCTGCGGTCGCAGATGGGGTCGCTATTATGGTTGAGTGCTACTTGCGCTTGGGCCTGAATGGACTCGCGGACACGTCGCTTTCGTTGCTCAAAGAAAATTACCCCAAGCATGCCTCAATCGATAATGGTGGCGACTTTATAATTCGCACAGAAATCACCAACCCCTCTGTGTTATATACAGTATCGTTTGGGCTTCTTGGCGATAACCGAGGTAACCCACCACTGGCACCAACACAGCGCCCACGGAATTCCGGCAGTGAAGAAATAATTAACACTCAGATTGCCCCAAAAAATCAAAAGCGATCATGGTTCGATATCCTCACTTTTGGTCTATTTAGCTAAGACCCAGCAGCAAAAGAGGACCGGAGCTCACGCCGAGAGGCAACGATTTCAAGATTTACCACGACGACAAAAGCGAATTATCAACCGAGGCTTTCAAAGATTTAATAATCTCAGCAGCCCAGAGCAGCAGAGCCTTCGCTCTATTCAAGAGCGCGTCCAGAGACTGCCCCGAGGACAGCGCCAGCAAATCAAAGCCTGATTCGACAGGATCGCCCACTCTGCAAACAGGCCTCGAACAGACACTGACGAGCAATCTCTAAACTCGGGACCTGAGGCGTCAGAGCCCCCCAAAGCAAGCGCCAATATCTGCAGCTCCGGCTAATGCACGCCCACCGCAGGTCAGCAGAGCCCTGCCAGACCTCCGAGGCCAGGACTTCCACCAAGATAGGCTCCTAATTTGAACCTTACTCTCCTATTTGCCATGCGTTAGTAATAGGATAGCGACGGTCGCGTCCAAAGCCTTTTTGAGTTATCCGAACACCAACCGGGCTCTGTCTGCGCTTATATTCGTTAATATCTACTAGCCTCAACACTCGGTGAACCATGGCAAATTCAAACCCCTTTGCCACGATGTCCAAGGCACTAAGATCTTCCTCGACGTAATATGCCAGCACCTGGTCAAGTACGTCATAAGGCGGCAGACTGTCTTGATCCTTTTGGTCTGGGGCAAGCTCCGCCGAAGGTGGCCGTTCTATAACAATTTGCGGGATTATCTCATCATAGTTGTCGCCATAATCTCCATTCCTGTAGTTAGCAAGACGATAGACCAAGGTTTTAGAGACATCCTTAAGGACATCGAAGCCACCAGCCATATCACCGTAGAGAGTGGAGTAACCCACCGCAATTTCACTTTTATTACCTGTAGTCAGGACTAGCAAACCTTTCTTGTTAGAAATGGCCATTAGAAGAACTGCACGGCAGCGAGCCTGAAGATTTTGCTCACTAACATCCATATCCATACCCTTAAATTCACCGCTAAGAGAATCAATAAACTCGGAATAAACTGCTGATATTGATATTTCACTGTACTCGACACCTTGCTTTTTTGCCTGAATTGAAGCCGCCGATATCGAAAGGTCCGATGTGTACTCAAATGGCATCATCACCGCTTTCACTCGATCGCGGCCCAAGGCATCTACGGCTATGGCTAGCGTCAAAGCGGAATCAATGCCTCCAGATAGACCGAGTACAATACCCTTGAATTTATTCTTATTGACGTAATCTCTCACCCCTAACACCAAAGACTCGTAGACTTCGGCTTCACTGCTAAGCGATGGAGGAATATCCTGTAACGGAATTTTGACAACTAATTTGCCAGAATCGGCCTCATCTTCAATCTCGAGCGAAATCGGATAAATACCTTCTTTAAAGGCTGGCGCGAGAAAGCGTAGCTCGCCATTGCCGTCCAGCGCCATTGATCTGCCGTCGAACACCAATTCATCCTGACCGCCAATGAGATTAGTGGAAATTATTGGGAACCCTCCTTGCTTACAGCGCATCGCTAGAACCTTTTCCCGTAGCTGTTGTTTACCCATATGAAAAGGCGATGCATTTATATTAAACATGAGCCTAGCGCCGGCATCCCTGGCTTGCAGAACCGGTCCCTGCTCCCAAATATCCTCACAAATAGTGAACGCTGTAGGGACACCGCAAATATCAACAACGCATGCAGAGTCACCATGATCAAAATACCGTCGCTCATCAAAAACTTGGTAGTTAGGAAGGCATTGCTTTCTGTATTTTGCAACTATCTCGCCGCCACGGATAACCGCTAGGCTATTAAAGAGAGCCCCTTCCTGTTTTTCAGGAAAGCCCACGACACAGAAGATGGAAAGATCGGCCTGCAGCAATCGCAGGATAGCCTTTTCGATTCTCAATCCTAAGCTCGGCCGCAGCAGCAAATCTTCCGGAGGATAACCGGTCAATGTAAGTTCTGGAAACGCGACTAAATCCGCTCCATGCTCGCTAACAGCCACTTTTGCTGTATCGATTACTTTTTGAGTGTTGCCTTCAATATCACCCACAACGAAGTTCAACTGAGCTAATACTACTTTAAATTGTCGCGCCATTTAGGTCCCTTTATTGGTATCCTTAGCCATTAGAAAAAGTGTTTATTGTACGATAAATTCATCAAAGGGGAGCTTCCCCAGACCACCAAAACGAAAATGATGATAAAACGGATGACGCAGTATACTGGTCAAATAGACAATGTCTCAATTGTCTATAATATCTATCGAATAGTAATACCGCTGATATTACTAGCTACCTACCTTAGCAGTCCCGAGGAGACAGTACTTGGCGCAGTTAACGCAGCACTATATCTTCAAGTTAGCATTGCTTATATCGCCTTCGGGGTCGTCGTAATCTCATTGTTTAGCACTGCGACCAAGGTGATCAATCAACAGCATTTCCTTACCGGGACACTGATTTTAGATATCTTGGCCACCTCCCTTATTATCTATAGCAGCGGTGGAATCAGCAGTGGACTCGGATTGCTTGAAATTGTCACAGTCGCCTCAGGAAGTATATTAATTCGCGGCCGTGTTAGCACTTTCTTGGCAGCTGTTGCTGTTCTTTCCATTATGTATAGTGAACTTTACCTCGTACTCTCTATTAAAAGAGAGTCGGCTCAGTTTGTTCAAGCGGGCATGCTCGGCGCCATTCTTTTCGCGACCTCATTATACATTCAAGCTGTCACCGATCGAATTTATAAAACCGCTCTTATTGCCGACCACCAAGCCAAGAACATTACAGATTTGGAAAAACTAAATAATGAAATTATTCAAAGAATGGCAACTGGCGTTGTGGTGGTCAATCATTGCCATGAAATAATCAGCATAAATAGCGCAGCAAAAAGCACTCTGGCGCCTATTATAGATAACCTTTCCCTATATGTAGATGAACCTAACTTAGACAGACCTGACCAAGTCATAGACAGCAAACCTAAGCTTCCTGACGCACTGGGGACGCAGCTTGAACGCTGGAAGATAAACCCTAAACGCCAGCCGAAGCCAATTAGGATTCCCAATAGCAACCAGCAAGTCCAGCTGACCTTCGCCTATCTGAAGCCAGAATTGGAATCTGACGTTCTCATTTTTCTTGAGGATAATCGAAAGATTATTCAGCGAGTGAGGCAAATGAAACTAGCATCACTGGGCCGACTTACAGCTAATATTGCACACGAAGTAAGAAACCCACTCGGCGCCATCAGTCATGCCAGCCAACTGCTCAGAGAATCTAATACAACCTCGTCAGATGACAAACGAATGATTGAAATTATTCTGGATCACTGTAACCGCATCAATATGATTATTGAAGATATACTTGATGTTTCGCGACATGACGGCACATCGGCCCAAAAAATAGATTTAAAAAGCTGGCTAGAAGATTTCATTGAAAGCTACAAAACCACACATGAGCAGTGGGATGAAATAGAGCTGGACATCCAAGAGCCAGACACCCAACTTCATGTCATCGCCGGTCAGCTAGAACAGGTTCTAAACAATTTATTTGATAATGGCCTTCGCTACAGTAAGAAAAATAATGGTCGAGCGACCCTTCAGATTGTCGCTGGGCTGGAAAGTAAAGATAAATACAAACAGCCCTATATTCACGTAATTGACGATGGCATAGGAATAGATGATACCGACCAAGGATTGTTATTCGAACCTTTCCACACCACAGAGCCCAGTGGGACAGGACTCGGACTTTATATCTCAAAGGAACTGTGCGAAGCTAATCAATCACATCTTAGCTTTAGTAAAACTAAAGCAGGTAAGAGTTGCTTCAGCATCCATTTCAGCCACACCGAGCACAGTGTTGCTGAAGTTAAAAGAAGACCTTAAATCTAATGCCTAATCGCGTACTCATTGTCGACGACGAGCCAGATATTCGAGAACTTTTAGAAATCACTTTGGGACGGATGTCACTACAAACTTCAAGTGCCGAAGATCTAGTCGGAGCTAAACATCTTTTGGCTACCGAAGAATTTAACCTTTGTCTAACTGACATGAAACTTCCTGATGGCGATGGGATCGAACTTGTTGAGCATATAGCTAAAAACCACAGCAAAATACCTGTCGCTATGATCACCGCACATGGCAACACCGAAACAGCGATTAAGGCCTTAAAGGCCGGCGCGTTCGATTTCGTCTCTAAACCAGTTGACCTGCAAAAACTAAGAGACTTGGTAACGTCAGCACTTAGCCTCTCTCAAAAAGACAACTCTATAGACCGCCTTAATAGCAAGGTAAAGCATAATTCGGGGCCTACGATTACTGGCCAATCTCCTCGGATAAAAAAACTACGGGAACAAATTTCCAAGCTTTCGCGAAGTCAGGCACCTATTTTCATCAGCGGCGAATCGGGCAGTGGAAAAGAATTAGCAGCAAGGGCAATACATGACAACAGCGCGCGCAGTGCTGGGCCGTTTGTCGCAGTTAACTGCGGGGCAATCCCACAGGAATTAATGGAAAGTGAATTGTTTGGGCACATGAAAGGAAGCTTTACCGGCGCGGAACAAGACAAACAAGGATTGTTTCAAGCAGCTCAAAAAGGCACTTTGTTTCTCGACGAAGTCGCGGACCTTCCTCTTCATACTCAAGTGAAGCTTTTAAGAGTCTTTCAGGAGAAATCAATAAGACCTGTAGGGGCACAAAAAGAATTACCCATCGATGTTAGGCTTCTCAGCGCCACTCATAAAAACCTTAATACTGAAGTTGAACAGGGAAGACTCAGACAAGATCTCTATTTCCGAATCAATGTAATTGAACTTGCTGTGCCGCCTTTGCGCGATCGCCAACTAGATATCCCTGAAATTGGCCTAGCGATTCTTAGCAAAATTGCCCGTGAAAACGACGCCCCTGTTTGCGAGCTTAGCACGGGGGCACTGGCAGCACTTCATAACTACAGCTTCCCCGGCAATGTTCGAGAATTTGAAAATATACTTCAGCGTGCGGCGACACTTTGTGAAGAGGATATTATTCGAGAATCAAACTTGGAATTTATTCTCGCACCAAACGCATCTTTTATCCCAGATGAAACCCAAGCAGAAATTGCAACAGCAGAGTCAGGGGATTTTAGCGTTAAATTAGACGCGGGTTTTTCACTAGAAAAACATCTCGAATCTATCGAAATAAAAGCAATTGAAAAAGCCCTTGTAGAAACTCGGTGGAACAAAACTGCAGCGGCGAAAAAGTTAGGCATGTCCTTCAGATCGCTTCGGTACCGACTAAAAAAACTTGGGCTGGACTAAAGCTAAGCAACCCTTACTCAGACCAGCAGGGTGAGCCGCCGATTCACTTGATTCTGCTTTGCCAAAAAAATCTCCATCCCACACCTGAACGCTGCATCCTACTCCAGAGCATTTCGGCAACACCCGCATTCCTAAATAAGTTATCACCAGCGCCGACAATGATGGCGCGTTATCGTGGGACACCCTGTGCCGGAGTGCGGGGTAAAGGAGTCCCTTGCGATAGCGCAACTTACAATAAAAACACTCTGTAACAAGAGAACCCTCTAATACGAACACCTTGTGATGAGTCCATCCTACAACCAAACCGTTGTCTAATAGGCTGATACCTAGAAATTTCAACTCTGCGGCCTATTGTGGGATTGAGCAAATAAATCAGACGAGATTCTTTCTACTGATTTGTCTAGGTTATTATCCTCTTCTATTTACCTTCTAATAGTTAATATCCACCTTATAGCAATAAGTTCTTAAGATAAGATACAGGCTTTTAGTAATCTAAATACTAGCAGCAGCCAGCCCGTTCTTACCTCACCGCAGGCACATAATTTTAAAGCCAGAAAGGCCAATCCCAGTTATTTCATTGATTCTTTAGTCATCATGGGTTTTTGAACTACTCTGGTTCTAGCGACAGTTTTCTCAACAGCTAAAGGAAGGTGATAATAAAATGGGGATTGATAAGGCCTTTACTCTAATCGAGCTATTAATAACGCTGCTGATTCTATCAATATTGCTTGCGGTTAGTTTACCTAGCTTCAGCACACTTGTTGAAAACAAAAAATCAAACATGACCATAGCCAAAATCAAACAAGCGGTAGAAGTGGCAAAAGTAAGTGCGATAGTGAATGGTCGAATTGTAACTCTCTGCAAGTCCCAAGATGGAATAAAATGTGGTGGGTCTTGGGAACAAGGGATTATTACCTTTACCGACGCCAACGCAGACAGAACCATAAACCAAGATGACAAGCTAATCCGCTATTTTACCTTTCCAGAAGCAGAAGGCAGCATACATTGGCGAGCATTTCAGAACCGGCAGTATCTGCAGATAACAAGTCAGGGGTTTACCAGATTCCAGAATGGTAATTTCACTTACTGCCCGTTCAACAAAAAGAATTACCTAGCCAGACAGCTGGTAATAAATAGGACCGCAAGAGTCAGATATGCGATGGATTCGAATGGAGATGGCCTTCGTGAAGACAGCAGTGGTAAACCAATTCGATGTTGATTCAGCCTAACTAAGAAATTACTGCCAACATTCGTCGCTAGTTAATCCTGTTGCGCCGCGCAGGCCTGTGTTTGTTAAAGTGAAGGTTGTACACCCATCTGCTGCCTGTTGATTTTGAGGAGTAGCGGTTGCGGTAAAACAGTTTGTAATCGCGCCGCCTGCGCAAGCAGCCACAGATATGACATACCAGGCATTTGTAGTTGTCCTGTCTCGAGCTGCAACAACAGGAGTATTCAGTGGCGTGGCGTCAGTTGAATAACTGTTAGAACTTGAAAAGAATCGCTCTTGTTCCGCTGCCACCTGAACTAATTCACTTTTCGCTTCAGCTCTATTAGCTCGACGAAGGGACTCCGTATACGCGGGAATAGCAACGGCGACTAAAATACCCATAATAGCCATTACAATTAATAACTCGATTAAGCTAAAGCCGTCTGTCTGATCAAGCTTGCCAACGTGAC